>Ga0256404_1000031_pt1 | contig 285952 bp, 242 predicted proteins | sample RumenRJG_01DNA_FD_185990 | JGI IMG/M metagenome (GOLD analysis project Ga0256404, IMG submission 185990) | Bovine rumen microbial communities from Lethbridge, Alberta, Canada - RJG_01 | ecosystem: Host-associated > Mammals > Digestive system > Stomach > Rumen | place: Canada: Alberta... | reverse complement strand
ATTAAAGTTGTATATTTAAATCTCTCGATTTAGATATCTGATCCAGTTCATAACGCTTGCGTTATTACTCGTTTTTAAAAGTGTTTTTTAGTCTTTTCTTGACTTTCTTTACTAAGTTCTTATACTCAGCAAAGGAATCTCAAGGGTCGTTACTTTTTCTTCGCATTGTTCAATTTTCAAGATGCTGTTTGCTCTCTCCACTCAGTCTCCTTCGCGGGACAGCTTTAATATTATATCACAGAAACTTTTCTTTGTCAATACCTTTTTGAAAATTTTCTGAGATTTTTTGTTGTCACTTTCGAGCGAGTTATCCATGCTGCGCCAGCAGGCTTACTGTTTCGCTCTCTCGCGGCGACTTAATTATTATAGCACGCCTGCACAGCAAAGTCAACACGGAATTTCTTACAAGCTTGCGTGTTGCTTTATCCCGAATTGTGTCTAATTTCACTATCAGCCTGTAAAATCCAGTGTCATGCAGTTCTCCGACTCGTTTTCTCTCATCGAAAGATTGATCTGCTCACCAAAGGGATAGCCTGTTTCAACAGCTATATGGAATATCTTTTCCGATTCGATATACTCCCTTTTAAAGTTACCGTACACCTCTGCGTCAGAAAAGCGCAGCTCTATCACGCCGTTTCCCGAGCCAAGCTCGCGGCGGATTATCTCCTCCGCCCTTTCAGTGCTGTCCGCGTACAAACCATTCTTTACATAATAGTTATCGTCGGCATTTCCGCAGGGGAACGGCTGAAACAGTGTATTATCGGCATAATGAGTCTTTTCAAAGGTAGCATCGTCGCAGAGGAAATACATTTTTCTGGTCTCTCCCGTAACATCGGTATCCGCCCATGTTACGTCGATATTGTACCAGTTCACACCCACTTTGACCTGATTCCACGCGTGGTTTTCGCCTGATTCCGTAGTACCTGTTATGAGAACGCTTTTCAGTCCCAGCTCCGACGCCAGCAGCTCAAACGCCTTTGCATAGCCCTCGCAGTTAGCCTCGCCCTCGATAAGACAGCCGTAGGCTGTAGACGCGTAGTCCTCGTCCTCGCCCGTGATATATCTGCAATTGTCGACAAGGTAGTCGTTTATGTACCTCACAAGGGAGTAATCATCGGTATTCAGCGCCCCTCTTGTGACCTCACCGACCTTTTCGCGGAGCTTCTCCTCCTGATATTCAATGCTGCCCGTGTTTCGGTAGACCACTCTTGCGTCGCGAACCTTAGCCGCCGTATAGTAGACCGAATCGAGGAAGAAGAACTCTCCCTCCTGCTTTTCGAGGATACAATATATTCTGGAATACTGACTGCCGTCCACCTCATAGGGCAGCGGAATATACTCCTGATGCTGTGAAATACCGCGGTAAAGTGCCGTATATATAGCCTTTTCGTCGGTTTTCAGCTGATAGTAGACAGGTCTGGACTCCGCCTCTTCCGCGGTGAGATACTGCGGTTCGGGGTATTTTCTGAAAACTCCCGAGGCCTTGATATATCTCCACGCAGCCACAAGAAGCACCGCACACAGCGCCACAAGCAGCGCCGCAGTTTTTTTAGTAATCAAATCAATTCTCCGAAATCATAACTGTGTTGTTCTTTATTTTGAATGACGGCAGATTCTCCACGAACTTGCTGAACTTGGAGTAGCCGTAGGATTTTACGTCAAATTCGGGCATTTTCGTACAGAGCTGTTTTTTCAGCTCGCCCAGATTATAGCCCTTGCTGCCGTTAGTGCGGACTATAGCCGCAATAGCGTTCTCTATGCGTTCAAGGTCAGTCATGCTTGTTTTCTGGGAAACAAGGATACTGCTGCCCTCCTGACGGAAGCTGAGCCCGTCGAACTCTTTAAGGAACTGAGAGAACTTGGAATATCCGTAATTTCTGACGTCGAAATCGGGATAGCGGTTGAGAAGTCTGCTTCCCAGCTCGCCGATATTTATCTCGTCTCTGAGGTTTGCATTTTCGGTGATTATGCGCACAATAGCCGTTTCGAGAGTTTTCATCTCCAGCTTTTCAGTCTCGCCCGAGCCCTGAAGCTCCTCATCAGCGAGTATCTCAAGGTACTTGAAAGCGTTGCAGGCGGTGCTGAACGGCTTGGGAGTTTTCTGCTCACCCATGCCGATAACGTGCATACCCGACTCACGCAGACGAATAGCCAGTCTTGTGAAGTCGCTGTCACTGGAAACAATGCAGAAGCCATCGATATTATGCGAATACAGTATATCCATGGCGTCGATTATCATAGCCGAGTCGGTAGCATTCTTGCCTGTGGTGTAGCTGTACTGCTGAACAGGAGTAATAGCATTGTCCAGCGCCATATTTTTCCAGCCTGCAAGGTTAGGTCTTGTCCAGTCGCCGTAAACTCGCTTGTATGTAACAACACCGTAGTTAGACACCTCATCGAGAATGTACTTAGTATACTTAGCCGCAACGTTATCAGCGTCGATAAGCACGGCATATCGCATTTCCTTTTCCATGGTTCACCTCATATTATATATAGTGATATAGATTTATTATAACATTTTTATTTAATTTTGTATATAGTAAATCCGCACAAAGACATTCTGTGCTCTTTGTGCGGATTTTAATTTATCACTATTTATACGTATCAACAGAGAAACAGCACACATTGCTGTAGTCGCTACCGTCAAAGATGAAATTGCCAACATAATATCCTTTTACCGACTTCAGCCCCAGCTCCTCCACATCTCCTAAGTATCTGAGCTTATCCAGCGGATACATACATATCACTTCGCCTTTTCCGCCATTCTTATTGACGAAAACATAACCCTCATCAAGTGAGCTGTTTAGCTTTGACCGGTAAATCTCAACACTGTCGTCATAATCCTCGCAGTCCTCCGTATATTCATCTATGGTATATACAGCCACCTCCAGCCCCTCAGGAACAGAGTAAAGAAGGTTCTTGTACTGCTTTATCTCTCTTTTCTCATAAAAATCGGCACTTCTGTCCTTTCCGTGTTCAATATATCTGCGTTCTCTTATCTGAAGCGGATCGTTAGTAAAGTTGACAAGATCAAAAAGACCGTCTTCCGACCAGTTCCGCTCCATATCCTCCTTTGAGACAAAAGAGAACAATTTCATATCAATTATGCCTTCATCTATCCAGCCCCCTGCCTTCGAGAAGCTCCTTACATCAGAGAGATCCTTATCGACAAAGGCGACAAATATATCAACATAGCCTTTTCCCTTATGCTCAGCAGCTTTCCTTAGGTACTCCGCAATATTTTCCCCGTCATAGGAAAGATCCCCTGCCATACGAGCGGTGACGATAATATCCTCAAAGCCTGTCAGCTCATTGGACAACTGGGAAACTATCGCCTCTTTTATATCATCGGTCTGATAGTCGTCATAGATCACTTCATTATCATCTTCATCATAATAGACCGTAAATTCATCTTTTCCGTGACTCATTTTCACTTCGGTAAGTCCCGCATAGTATGAGCCTCTCTCCAAACACCACGCCTTTTTTACATCTACATTCCTTACCCTTGCACTTATACCGTATTTCTCCTTGATATATGCCTTAGCAGCACCGCCCTGCACTGAAATGCCTGCACCGCAGCCTGTATTCAGGCACACAGCCGCGCATAAAACAATAAAAACCAGTATTGATATCACTTTATTTTTCATACCGATCTCCTCCATGTCGTATTCAATGATATCATAATAGCATAAAACTGCCTTAGTGACAAGATGACATTTGTCACTAAAGCAGTTACATTTGTCACTTTTTTGAAAAGTGCAGCTTTAAGTCCTGTATTGATACACACGCTTCCTTCCAAATTGCGGTATAAAAATAAAAATCCCGACGCTATTGCATCGGGATTTGGTCAATGACGAGAGTATTCCCCCGCCACTATGGAGCGGATTACGAGGCTCGAACTCGCTACCTCCACCTTGGCAAGGTGGCGCTCTACCAGATGAGCTAAATCCGCATTATATATAGAACGCTCTCGCGTTCTATATGGTGCTTCCGGTCGGAATCGAACCAACGACACGGGGATTTTCAGTCCCCTGCTCTACCGACTGAGCTACAGAAGCGTGTTGGCGACCCCGAACAGATTCGAACTGTCGACCTCCTGCGTGACAGGCAGGCGTTCTAACCAACTGAACTACGAGGCCATGTGGTGGGGACTACAGGGCTCGAACCTGTGACCCTCTGCTTGTAAGGCAGATGCTCTCCCAGCTGAGCTAAACCCCCACATCGCATAAGCTTTATTTTGTTCTGTCAGGCGTCTTGTCCCTGACGACGAAAATAATTATACCACGGTATTGAAGATTTGTCAAGCGTTTTTTGAAAAAAATTTCAGATTTTTTTAAATTTGTCGTTTCAGGGCTATATTTCGCCCTAAAAATCATGGCAGCCGCCGCAGTCGTACCCGTATTTTTCCAAAATGCTTATTATTCCCTCGACGCATTCGAAATCATTGTCGGGATTGCTCACAAGAACATTTTGTATTTCCGTCAGCACCTCACTCTCTGAGCGATACTCTTTTTCAATAGCTTCACAAACAGCCTTTTTCAATAACTCTTTCATAACGCACCTCCTTATCTCATGTTTACATTATATAACGCAAATGTCTATATGTCAAGAGCTCAAATGTAATAATATCTTATGTATAAATAAGATAATGCGGAGGTAAGTTATGTTAAAGCTCAACGTCATTGAACTCCTTGAAGAAAAAGGGCGCACCAAATACTGGCTGTACAAGCAGCTCGGCATGAGCTATCAGAATTTCAGCCGAATGATAAACAACGAGACCTGCTCCATCAAATACGAAAATATCGAGGCGATGTGCCAGCTTCTGGAATGTACTCCCAACGAACTTTTTGTATTTACCGACGATTTGGACGGCTCTGCAAAAAAATAATGATTTATATTGATTAAAATGATTTTTTATGATATATTATATGTATAGTTATAAAAGCTCATCTCCCCTGTCTGCGGCAGCGGAGACAACAGTTGATAGACGTCGGAGGAAAATATATGGGATTTCATTTCAGAAAAAGCTTCAAAATAGGCAAGCTGTTCCGCTTCAACAAGAACAAGAAGGGCGGCAGCATATCCGTTGAGGGACCAAAGATAGCAGGCAAAAAGGTCAAGCTCACGGTAAACGACAAGAAAAAAGCCACCGTAAGCCTTCAGGGCACGGGTATCTCCTATGATACGAACTTGGGCGGCAAGAAAAAGCCTGCCAAGAAGTGAGAACCGCCCATGAAGAGACTTCTTTTTATCGGTGACGTCGTAGGAAGAGCAGGCTGCGAATTTCTCGCAGACAAGCTCAGCGGCATAAAACGCGATAACAACATTGACATTACTATAGTAAACGGCGAGAACTCCGCGCAGGGCAACGGCATCACACGCGGCTCCGCGGACGCCATTATCCGTGCAGGAGCCGACATTATAACCACAGGAAATCATGCTTTCCGCCGCAAGGAGTCTATGGAGCTCTTCGACGAGGACTATATCGTCCGCCCTGCGAACTACCCAGAGGGCGGCTGCGTAGGCAGCGGAGTCCGTATCCTTGATATGGGAGCCTACTCCATAGCCGTTATAAACCTCATGGGCACGGTCTACATGGACCCCCTTGACAATCCGTTCACCAAAATGGACGAGCTTCTCGAAAATATCGACACTCCCAATATCTTCCTTGACTTTCACGCGGAGGCTACCTCCGAGAAAAAAGCCATGGGGCACTACCTCACAGGCAAGGTCAGCGGAATGTTCGGGACTCACACCCACGTCCAGACCGCCGACGAATGTATCCTCGGAGGTCACACCGCCTACATCACCGACGTAGGCATGGTAGGTCCAGAGCTTTCGTGTCTCGGCGTAGACTCAGAATCCGCGGTAAATCGCCTTAGATTCCGTATGCCCGTAAAATTTCAGGAGGCAGAGGGCGCTTGCTTCCTTTGTGGAACAATAGTTGAATTTAATGAAAAAGATGGCAAATCGCACAAAATAAATAGAATAATTGTAAGATAGTCAACAAAGTTTATAAAAACACTTGCATTTTCACTATTTATAAGTTATAATATATTTGTACAATAGCCTAAAGGCATTTGACATTAAACGTACAAATATTTATATCAGGAGGGTTATTTGTAATGGAAATTCTGAAAGTATCATCACATTCATCACCGAATTCTGTAGCCGGAGCTATTGCCGGTGTTATCAGAGAACAGAAAGCTGTTGAAGTTCAGGCAGTCGGTGCCGGTGCAGCAAATCAGGCAGTGAAAGCGATCGCTATCGCAAGAGGATATCTTGCTCCAATCGGCATAGACCTCATTTGTATTCCTGCATTTGCAAATATCCAGATCGACGGTGAAGAAAGAACTGCTATCAAGCTCATCTGTGAACAGAGATAATCGGTAATGACACAAACCATCGGGCGGACAGTTTGTCCGCCCTTTTTTATTCTGTTATTGCTTTTTCTTTTGATCAGTTGAGAGTTGATGTGTTCGCTTCGCTCACGTTATTTTAAATAATAACGCCGCAGGCGGCACCATAACTTTCAACTCTCAACTCTCAACTTCATGATTTGTTGCTGTTCCAATTGTTAAATGAAAAAAATATCTGAAATTCTGAAAAATTACTGAGAGTTTCCGCTTTCTCAAACGTCTAATAAATGAGAGCGGAAGATCCTTTAGAAAGGAGGCGCTCATGGACAAAGACAAGGGTGAATTATATTATCGCCGCTATCTCGAGGGCGACGATACAGCCTTAGTCGATATGATCTGCGATTACAAAGATGGAGTTATCCTGTACCTCTGTGGCATTACAGGCAGCTACAGCCTTGCCGAGGAGTTCATGGAGGACGCGTTTTTCAAGATCGCAGCCAAAAAGCCAAGATTCTCCGGAAAAAGCTCCTTCAAGACATGGCTTTTCACTATTGCCCGCAATGTCGCAGTGGACGGTATGCGCAAACTGTCCCGTATCTCCGACAAGTCCGTCGAGGAATACGACAAGATGACCGATGAGCGCAGTATTGAAAAGGAATATCTTAGAGAGGAACAGAAGATCTCGCTTCACAGGGCTATGGAGACCCTTAATCCCGACTACAGGCAGGTGCTCTACCTTACATATTTTGAGGAGCTGAGCAATTCCGAGGCAGCAAGGGTAATGAAAAAAAGCTGCCGCCAGATAGAAAATCTCCTGTACAGAGCCAAACAGGCGCTGAGATCAAAGCTTGAAAAGGAGGGCTTTGAGTATGAAAGACTATAAAGACATTGCTCATAGTGTTTTTCGGCGCAGGGACGAATACTTAAAAGAAAAGAAGCGCAAAAGAGAAGTATTTATGAAGCGCTCAGCTGTAGCCCTCAGCTGCTGCCTTATGATGCTTGTCGGCTTCAATATCTGGCGTACAGACTCACTCAAGACCATTGCTCCTTCTCCTGACAAATCTCAGTTCAACGTTACCGAAGCAAATACCACTGCTCCGCCGACTACGGACGAAAACGGAAACACAGGCATTCCTGTGACCACAGCTGTGACCGCGACCACCGCTCATAACGGCAATTCAGCCGCACAAAACGGCACAACTGTCACAACAGTATCGGGCGAAAACGCTCCTGCTGTTACGACCACACACAAGAAAAACAGCAGCAGCAGCACTGTTGAACCGCCGCTTCCCACAACATTCTCATTCATGGAGGTAACGGCTGTCCGCCGTACAACTGCGGTGACGACCACCACAGACAAGACCTCAACGGTAAGAACTGTCACAGGCAAAACCACCACAACAACGCACCGTACCACTACCGAAAACGGCAGGACTACCACAAGGATCACAACTGCTGTTCCGAGAACTACCACAACTATCAGAACTACGACTACAGCCTCACATACCACAAAAATACCCACGACCACACATATATATACCACCTCGGCATGGCATACCACCGCAATAGCGACCACTTCCTTCAATTCCGATGTACCTGAACCTGCAACCACCACACAGGACATACATCCTTCGCCTGTGGTCACCGAAACACCCACAGTAACTACCACGATAGCAACAAGCATCACAGGCTTCCACTATAACGGCAATTACTACAAGACAACGGGTACGGTACTGCACGAGGGAGCCCTCGCAATGCACAGGTTTATCGGCACCGAATACGACGAGTTCATTGACAAATACTTCAATATATACACATATAATGACCACGTCGATCCCAACTTGATGTGCTATGCCTATGTTGAAGGAAACTATGCATATCTCGGCATAAACGAAGTATGGAAGCCCGAGACCTTCGGCGATCTCCTTGACGGAATAGATGCAGACAGCAGCTTGAAGCCAAAATCATTTTATGACACCGCTTCAAACGAAATGCACAGTTTATTCGACGTGCACACCGTCCATGAGCTTCTGGATCAGTACAGAGATAAAAAGCTTGAAATAACAGGCTTGTCCTACGGTGCTCAGTGTGTTATGCTGCAAAATGCAGGCGAAAAGCCGCCCGAGCTTGACCTCAGCAATAAACAGGGATATATCGCAGTAGAGCTGCCATATTCTATGTCAAACTCTGTTAAATACTTAGGACACGGCTATATCCACATAACCGACGACGGTAAACTGGAAGTTGACCTGTTATACCTGAAATACAGCATGGATATAGGCAAAAACGACGCCGAGGAGCTCGTAAACCGATTAAAAACGCTTTAACAAAGAAAGATCTGTCCGCATAAGCGGGCAGATCTTTTTGTCATGTCAGACCTGATGTCTGGATAAATATCACAATACAAATTATATATGTCCGTACAATTTATAACGATTTTGGCAATCGGGCTAAATTTTTGGTAATAATCCTACCTGCATTGTGCACACTTACATCATTTCCCTCATTTTATCCACCAAATATTTATTTTATAGGTTGTTATCAATTCACATTTTATTTATAATAATGATATAGCAATAAGAGATTGCTATCGGGATATTTGATTTGGAGTGATAAAATTGAATAATGCTTATCGGGATACCCTCCGAAGCAGATGTACGGGAATTATTGCTCCTAACCCTGCCAAGAGAATATCCTTATCTAACCCTCTAAGCAGAAAGTGCAGGAAAGAACAGCACCTTAAGCCTGTTACCCCTCCCAAAATGACAGCTTTCGATACAAGGCGCTGTTTTTTCCGAATCTTCTCTGAAAGTACGGGATATACAGCTTTAAGCGGCAGGTCTCCTGCAAACGGACCGCTTACAGGTCCCACATGATACGCTTACCCTGAATGAGGCTTCACGCCCGCTTCTCTGCACCGAGAGCGGAAAAGGCTTCACTTTAAACGACGAGGCACAGGTCTATGGCACAAAGGAAGGGCGGTCCCTCTCCCGCTCTCCTTTGTCCTCGCCGAATAATAACGAGCGGAAAAAGTTACAGACATTTTTATAGGAGCTGCTCTCACAGCTCCGTATAAAGCGGCAGAGTACCTCTCATAACTCACCGCATAAATGCTGAATACCATCAGCTTTCCTTTCAAGTCAACAAGCCCGCAGGCGGGGAGACTCTGCACTATACTCCCCTCACCTGCATTCGGGTTTGCTGTTTACGCTGGTTCTGATCGGATAGCTCAGAACAGGTGGTCTTTACAGTATCACGCAGAGATCGTTAAACAAAAGAACCTTTACAAAGACTATAGGCGGTCTTTGTGATATATTGTTGTTAATTCCTTTTTTGCTATCCTTCCATTGTAAGAGGGCAAATCAGAACAGTCTTATCTCCTTGGGCGGGGGTAGGGCTGTTGCTCTTTATACGGATATTTTTACTACGCCGTCAAGAGGTATCCGCATTCCGCCGCAGAACACAAGCTGCCGCGGCATTTCCTCGATAAGGCGGAGATTTCCCGACACGGTGATGTATTTTCCGCCGCTTTTAAGCCTGTCGGGAACAAAATAAGTCACTTCGCAGTAAGGTTCCTCGGATATTTTGTCGCCGAGGAGCTTTATTTTTTCGTCCAGCTCCGCCGCATCGTCCTCGCAGAGCTCTGCTTTGCAGTCGGTACAGCGGGCAGTCTCGTCTATCGCGTCCTCATAGCCCGAAAGAGCCGCAAAGGACGCGAACTGCGCCGCACGGTTTTGCCGCAGCATATGCCGCCGCTTTTGGGAGACATGGTGCGGCATATTGATGATATCATCATATTTATCAGACACGCTCAAGCCCTCCTCCTTTTGAACGGGATATCATTCAGCCAGTAACGGGCTGTCGAGGACGCCAGCCCCTACAAAACGTATATCACGCGAACTTCGGGCGGATAATATCCGCCCCTACTTAGTTCTTAGCTCTTAGTTCTTAGCTCTTAGCTCTCAGTTCTTAGCTCTCAGTTCTTAGCTCTCAGTTCTTAGCTCTGAAACCTACGCCCTGTGACCGCCTATCTGCTGATTCCGCAGCACCGCCGTAGCTCCGTTGCAGAGGTTAGCGCCGCGGAGCACCGCGTTCCTGCCGTAGCGCTCCTTCATTCTCAGCATGGCAAGCTGAAGACTGTTCTCACGTCGCAAAGCAGCCTCCTCCGCGTTCCGTCTGCTCTGCTCCTCTTCAAAGTCGGTAAAGAAGTCCAGCTGCCGCTGTTCGTCACCGAGAGAATCCGCAGGCACCACCTTGTTTGCGCAGATAGTCAGCCTGCGCACCAGAAGCCTGCTGTCGGTGATACGATCAAAGAGCCTCACAGCCGCCTCGGTGATGAGCTTGGAGGACGACACAGGCGCGGACAGATTTTCCGTACCGTGAGCATGAGCAGGCACAGCCCTGCCGTAGTGGTCAAGGACCACCTTTCCCTCATAGCTCCTCATGATATCGTCCCTGCGGAGATTCTCCACATCATAGCCCACCGTAAGGGTTATCTGGTCGGTGACAAGCCCCTTTCTCAGCAGGTCCATAGCCAGCGTGTCCGCCATTTCCCATGTAATGAGCCGCGCTGTTTCGGACTCAGTGGCCTCCTGAAGCACCTGTCCCGAGCTCATACTGCTGGTTTCGGGGCGATAAGCCTTGATATCGGCGATAGTGCAGGGCTCCCAGCCCCATGCGTGGTCTATGAGAAGCTCCGCATTGACGCCGAAGAGCTTATACAGCGCATTTTCGCCGAACTCTGAGGTAGACATTCTCGCCACATCTCCCATAGTGAACATACCATGGTGCTCAAGCCTGCTTGCGTAGCCCCGACCTATGCGCCAGAAATCCGTCAGCGGACGGTGCTCCCACATAAGGCGTCGGTAGGACATCTCGTCCAGCTCGGCGATACGGACTCCGTCCTTGTCGGGCGGCATATGCTTTGCCACGATATCCATAGCTATCTTGCACAGGTACAGATTCGTGCCAATACCTGCTGTAGCGGTAATGCCCGTAGTTTTCAGCACGTCCCGTATCATGGTAACGGCAAGCTCACGAGCCGTCATGCGGTAGGTGCGGAGATAGGGCGTAGCGTCGATAAACACCTCGTCCACGGAGTAGACATGGATATCCTCCTGAGCCACATATTTCAGGTATATCTGATATATTTTCGTGCTGTAGGCGATATACAGCGCCATTCTCGGCGGAGCCACGATATAGTCCAGCTCCAGCGCCCTGTCAGCTTCAAGCTCCTTGGCACTGCACGACTTTCCGCGGAATCGCCTGTATGGAGCTCTGAACCTTCGGGCGGCATTGATGTCCGCCACCTGAGATACCACCTCAAAAAGTCTCGGACGTCCGCCAACTCCGCAGGCTTTCAGCGACGGAGTCACCGCAAGGCAGATAGTCTTTTCGGTGCGGCTCTTGTCAGCGACCACAAGATTGGCGTCAAGGGGATCCAGCTCCCGTTCTACGCACTCCACAGAAGCATAGAATGATTTCAGGTCTATAGCGATGTATGTCCTTTCCATTGTCTCACCTCTTTCACAGAACATCTGTTCTGAATTTATTATAACACGTACATTTGTTCTTGTCAAGTTTTTTTGAATTGGAAATATCTGCAGGGGCGGCGTTCCCTGTATGCTCCGTTCATTTTATCCTTTCGGTAATATCCCGCGCTGAACCGCAGATATTTACCGCAATGGCGCATTATCGCATAAAATTCTGCTTTTCATTGTCAATTATTGACAAAAAGGATTATCTTTCCCCAAACAATCACTTGCAGATAATTAATTGACAGCAATGTGAATAAATGATATAATTTTACTATGGGACTTTCTGCGGAAACAATAGCCAAAAACCGCGAAATAACGCACATAAACTACATAACCCACTTGTCATAGACGCTTTTCTGAGCGTATATCGCTTAAAAGTTATTACACAGTGTATAAGTCCTGAATAAAAATTCTAAGGGAGATGTGAAAACATGAATCAGGATTCTATTTCATTCGATCTTGGCTGTAACTTTGACTACAAGCTCTTCGATTTCGTAGACCAGTATGATAAGAAGCACGCCATCACAAGCTTTTTCGGAAAGCTCAAGCACGACGGACTTCCCGGAGGACGTACTGCTTCAATTATCCCGGACTTCACTCTTGATGAGCTCGCTAATTACGTAAAGGAATGTCAGAAGCGAGACATTACTTTCAACTACCTCATCAACCCACTTTCAATGGACCAGAACGAGCTTGATCCTGTAATGGGCAAGAAGATCCGTGACTTCCTCCACACAATGTACGATATGGGTATCAAGGCATTTACTCTTAATTCCCCTATCCTTATCAAGTACGTTAAGAGAGAGTTCAAGGACGCATTCGTAACACTGGGACTCTATGCTTATCCTACAACTATCCAGCACATTGAGTACTGGCGCAACTGGGGCGTAGACGAGATCACACTCGACCACGGCTTCAACAGAAGATTCGATCTTCTCAGGCAGCTCCTCACACAGTACAAGGATACAGACCTTCACCTCCGTGTAATAGCTAACAATCTCTGCCTCAGAGAATGTCCTTTCCGTCTTGCACACGGCTGCTTCGTAGGTCACTCCGATCCTGACAAGTTCTCTATGGACTACTCACTTGTCAACTGTGCATACAAGAAGGTAACACATCCTGCTGCTATCCTTACAGCTGAATTTATCCGTCCTGAGGACGTTCACTACTACAGAGAGCTTGCAGAAGAGACAGGCAACAAGCACTTCTCTATCAAGCTCATCGACAGAACAAGAACAACAGACTTCCTCCACAGAGTTGTTAAGGGCTACATGGAAGAGTCTTACGACGGAAACCTCCTCGACATCGTAAACTGGCCACAGGCTAAGACAATTGCTACACGTCCCGATCAGGCTGGCCTTGAAAAGGGTGGTGCACCTGCTGGTGCTCCTATGGGCGCTCCTGCCGGTGCTCCTCCAATGGGCAGACCTGCAGGCGGTCCTCCTCCATGGGTAATGGAAGGCAGAGCTCCAAGACCTGGCGAGGCTGAGGAATGGGCAAAGGCAAACGGTATGTCCGCACCTCCTGCCGGTATGCCAACAGGCGCTCCTGCCGGTGCACCTCCAATGGGTATGCCCGCAGGCGGTCCTCCTCCATGGATAATGGAAGGAAGAGCTCCAAGACCCGGCGAAGCTGAGGAATGGGCAAAGGCACACGGTATCACAGCACCTCCTGCTGGTATGCCTATGGGAGGTCCTCCCGTTGGCGCTCCACAGATGAGATGGATGGAATACCTCAAGCCTGAGGCAATGATGAATTACGGAAGAACAATGCATCTTCCTAAGCTCTACGTAGACAACAAGAAGCTTGACGGCTTCCTTGAGCACTTCATCAAGAACAACAACTGCGGCAAGTCACTCTGCGTAAACGACATTCTCGAAGAAGGTCAGACCGCTCCCAATGCTTGTGCACACTGCTCAACATGGGCTAAGAAGGTCATCTCCTACGACGAGGCTGAAGTTGCACAGTGGAAGCAGCTTTGTGCAGGCGTTCTCCAGAGCATCGAGGACGGCTCTATCTACAGATAATTTCTTTATTGTTCATACTCAAAAAGCAGCACTGCAAATATGCAGTGCTGCTTTTATTTCAGCTGTTGTATATGTAGGGGTGCACAGTGTGCGCCCGTGTAAATGTGCTGTAAGCGATGTACGATTATCGGTAATGATAATAGTGAGCGAGTTTACGAGCGGCAACGTGGCAAGGGTGCAGCGTCACGCTGCCGTGGCAAGGAGGCGCAGGCTCTGCGCTGTAGGGGCGGCGTTCCGCCGCCCGTTTGATTCATCTGCAATTTTGTGACGCCGAGGACGGCGTCCCCTGCATATAAAAAACGGTACTCATCGAGTACCGTTTTATTCTTACTGTAAGCCGTTTTTCTTATCTGTAGGGTTCATGCTGAGACCTGCCGAAACAGTGCTGCTGAGCTTGCCCTTTACCACCTTAATGCTCTGGAGATTTCTTGAGTAGTAATTCTCTGTATCGTTGAGCATTTTAGCAACAGAAGCCGCAGCGTTCTGCTGAAGGTTCTTAGCGGCTGTCTGAGCCTTTGTGAGCATATCGAGAGCCTTCTTCTTAGCCTCTGTAACGATAGCCTCTCTTGAAACTATCTGAGCTGCACGCTCCTCAGCCTTGCGGATAATGCTTTCAGCGTTGAGCTTAGCCTCGTTGAGGATACGCTGGCAGTCAAATTCTATTTTCTTGGCCTCTTTAAGCTCGTGAGGCATATTCAGACGGACGTCGTTAATGAGCTCTCTCATGCGCTCGCCGTCGATGACCTTTTTATGGGAAACAAAGGGAACTGAACCTGCCTTGTCAAGGAGCTCGTCCATTTCTTCTAAAATCTCATCAATGCTCATATCAATTACCTCTCCTTAATTAGTCTTTGTTTTATATCATCGAGTATTTCATTCGGGACGAAATGACTGATATCGCCGCCGAAATAAGCTATCTGCTTTACCAGACTTGAACTGAGATACATATTCTCGGTAGCAGTTGTCAGAAAGACTGTTTCCGCACCTGCATACAGCTTTTTATTGGCAAGAGCCATCTGGAATTCGTATTCAAAGTCGCTGACAGCGCGGAGTCCCTTAACTATAGCCACAGCCCCCACGTTTCTGACGTAATCCGCAAGGAGTCCGTCGAGGATATCTATAACCACATTATCAAGGTCTCTTGTGACCTGCTCTATCATCAGCATACGCTCCGTAGCCGTGAAGCTTGGCTGTGCCTTGCCTGCATTTCTGGATATGAGGACGATAACCTTATCAAACAGCTTGGAAGCTCTTGTGATAATGTCCAGATGTCCCAATGTTACAGGATCGAAGCTTCCAGGGCAAACGGCAACTCTTCTCATTCCTCAGCCACCTCCTCGGACGGTTTGCAGAATATCGTAACATTGATCTTGCCGTAGCGGTAGGTCTTTCTCAGCACCATTCCCTCGGGAGCCTGCGGCTCCTCTGCCTCGCACTCATACTCGCATATTATCATGCCTCCGTCGCGGAGCTTTTTAGCCGCAAAAGGCAGGATATTGGCGATATGGCTGTGTCTGTAAGGCGGATCGAGGATAATGATATCGAAGGTCTGAGCGGTGAGCTTGATATAATCATAGCTGTCGCGGTTGATGACCTCAGACTGTCGTTCAAAGCCTGTATTGCGCAGGTTCTCGTTCACGCATCTGATAGAGCGCAGTGAGCTGTCGATAAAAACAGCGTGGTCTGCACCTCTGCTGAGGGCTTCGATGCCCATCTGACCGCTTCCTGCGAAGAGGTCGAGGACTCTTGCTCCCTCGAGCTCGAACTGAACGGCTGAAAAGATGCCTTCCTTGACCTTGTCGGCGGTAGGTCTTACGTCCATACCCTCTGGTGCGACAAGCTTGCGGCCTCTTGCAATGCCTGTGATAACTCTCATGTTTTAGTGCTCCGAAGCCGCAGAAATACTGCGGTTTCCGCATTTACGGTATACGGGTACCGAGATACTTACATTATATTATATAATATTTTCGTTTGCTTGTCTATATTATTTTTTGAAAATAGGCGATTTTGACTAAAAAAGGCTGTTTTCATTTGTCTATCATATACATCTTTGAGTTATTAGTGCATAGTTATTAGTGATTAGTGTAGGGGCGGATATTATCCGCCCGTATAAATGTGCTGTAAGCGATGTACGATTATCGGTATTGATAATAATGAGCGAGTTTACGAGCGGCAACGTGGCAAGGGTGCAGCGTCACGCTGCCGTGGCGAGGGGGCGCAGGCTCTGCGCTGTAGGGGAGCCCGCCCAACAGGCGCCGCGACCCTCTGTCAGCTTTGCTGACATCTCCCTGTACTACAGGGAGTCACCCTCGGGCTCCCACGCCTAACGAAATAATTAACATTAACTTATTTTCGGGCGAACACTGTTCGCCCCTACATACGGTCATTTATAATTATTACGTAATTTGCGGGACGTCGAGGACGCCGTCCCCTACAATTGGATTCATGTTGTTTGTTGTGATAGTCTCGGGACGTCGAGGGCGGCGTCCCCTACTAATCACTAAAAAAGCAATTTTTTTCAAAAACCCCTTGACAAGTGTATATACAAATGCTATAATGTGTATAACGTATATATACAATATGAGGTGAACTATGGATATTATTATCAGCAACTCATCAGGTGAGCCCATTTATTCTCAGATATCCTCTCAGATAAAGGGACTTATCCTCAATGGTACGCTGAAAGCAGGGGACGCTCTGCCTTCTATGCGTACTCTCGCTCAGCAGCTCCGCATAAGCGTTATCACTACAAAACGCGCCTATGAGGACTTAGAGCGCGACGGTTTCATCGAGTCATATACAGGCAAGGGCAGCTTCGTCAAAGGGCAGAATACCGAGCTTCTCCGCGAGGAATATCTGCGTCAGACCGAAGACCTCCTCGCACAAGCCTGCGAAAAGGCAAGACATTGTGATCTCAGCCTTGACGAGCTGAATGAAATGCTCGAACTGATTTATGGAGGGGCAGAAAATGAATGATTATGAAAACGCTATAGAAATAAAAGACCTTACCAAGAAGTATGACGGATTTACTCTTGACAAGGTCAGCTTCAACGTGCCCAAAGGCAGTATCATGGGCTTTATCGGGCAGAACGGTGCAGGAAAAACTACTACTATAAACGCCATTCTCAACATAGTAAAAAAGGACGAGGGCGAGATAAAGCTTCTCGGACTTGACCACGAAAAGGACGAATACGACGCTAAAAAACAGATAGCCGCTGTTTTCGACGAGCTTCCTTTTGACGACAGACTTAACGCTATAACTATCGACAAAGTTTTCCGTGAAGTATTCGAGGAGTGGAGCTCCGAGACCTTTTTCAATTACCTTGACAGATTTTCACTGCCGAGAAAAAAGAAGTTCGGCAAGTTCTCAAAGGGCATGAAAATGAAGCTGCAAATAGCCTCCGCACTTTCACACAACGCGAAGCTTCTCATTATGGACGAAGCTACAACAGGTCTTGACCCCGTTGTAAGAAACGAGATACTGGACATTTTTCTCGAATATTTGCAGAATGAGGACCACTCTATCCTTATGTCCTCACATATCACCTCTGACCTTGACAAGGTAGCCGACAGCGTTACCTTTATCGACAAGGGAAAGGTGCTCATCAGCGGCTACAAGGACGATATCCTCTACAGCCACGGCATACTCAAATGCACTAAGGACGACTACAAGGACATTGCTCCCGAGGACATAGTTAGCGCCCGTCTCAATGATTTCGGAGCTGAGATAATGGTGTCCGACAAGGCTGAATGCAGCCGTAAATACTCGGGCGCGGTCATAGATCCCGCAACTCTTGAGGATATAATGCTGTTCTATGTAAACCGCGGCAAAAAGGAGTGGAGATGAATGAAAGGTCTTATCTATCGTGAATTCTATCTCAGCCGCAAACCTGTGGTGTATATGCTTCTTGCCTATATTATCTTCGTGGTAATGATAACCATGATAATAATCAGCACCTATGCAGGAAATCTCGCTAAGAGCAACGATAGCGCAGATACCCGTAACTACTTGTTGTCGCAGATGTATCTCTATGCAGGTCTTATCGGTATGGCAGGCTGTACATACGGTCACAATGACCTCATCGAAAAGGACTATAAATCAAGGTGGCAGCTCTATTCCTATACTCTGCCTGTACACGAAAAGAAGATAATGCAGTCAAAGCTGATACTCCGCACAATACTTCTGGCTTTGGGATTTGTGCTGGCAGTTATTGCCGAGGTCATATTCTCGGCAGCAGGAAAAGTACCTGTAAGCACTGAGCATATCAAGAATATACTGGTAATTCTGTTTGTTTACGGTTCTATGTGTATAATAGATATCCCCTATATGATAATAATGAAAACCCAGAACAGGGGCGTTGCTTTTGCGATGATATTTTTCGTACCTCTGACCGCAGCTATCATCTATGGAGCGTATAAATTCGAAAAGTTCTGCTCTGCGGAAGCTGCAAGGCTCTATCCCGATATGGAAAGCGATGCAGGCATGATGAAAGTCGCTATGCCCTATTTCACAAAATGGCGTGATATTTTCCTGTGGGCAGGTCCGTTTATTCTGATAGGAATTGTAATTATCACCTATTTCTGGGGCATAAAAGAGCTCAAAAGGAGGCGTTACTGATGACGGGACTTCTTTATAAGCTTATCAGAACCAACTGGGTGAAGATACTGCTCTTTTTCCTCGGTTCTTTGTTTTATCCTTTCATGTTTGCGCTGATATTTCGCAGTGACGATATGAAAGACGATCTGACAAGCGGTATCAGCATAATGCTTTGGACTTTTATGGCATTTATGGTTTTTCTTATCGGCGGAGTTTGTGAGGATTCCATATTCAACGACGACGAGCGCAAAAAATGGGCTTACTTTGTTGCTTCTACTCCCACAGGAATAAAGGGACAGATAGGCGCAAAGTACCTGTTTACACTGTGCTATTCAATGCTGACGGTAACTGCGCTGATACTCTGCTGCGGCTTTGCAAGAGACGGAAACAGCGAGCTTGCTGACGGCTCTGTTATCTTCATCGGATTCTTCTATATACAGCTTACTATGCGTGCTATAGAGTTTCCCCTTATGGCGCGTTTCGGCAGCAAAATAGGCAAGTCCATGAAGATAATCATTATCGGTATCGCTGCCTTTATCTTCTTCGCATATATGCTTTTCGGCGATACATCGGCTTTTGCAGATATGGATACCTTCTTTGACAGACTTCTTGCTGCACTGGCTGACGAGAACAAGGTAAAGCGCATGACGCTGTGGTTCAGCATTATAACTTTAGCGGTGATACCCATATATTATCTGTCCTACAGACTTGCTGTAAAATGGTATCTGAAGGGAGTTGAGAGCTATGCCAAATAAGAAGAAAACTCTGCTCCGTATAGCTTTATATCTCATACTCGCATATTTGCCTGCGTATATCCTCGAATTTGCTTTTTCCGACAAGGAAGGCAGTCTCACCAGTGTTCTGGCAGGAAATACGCTTATGCTATACCCTGCTATTGCTGTTATCATCACAAGGATAGTGACGAGAGAGGGCTTCCATAACTCTTTCCTCGGCTTCGGCAAAAGGAACAGCGGTAAATACTACGCGCTCGCTGTGCTATATCCTATAGCCCTGCCATATGTGAGTGCACTGTTGCTTCATCTTTTCGTTGTGAAAAACGGCAGTATCACCGATAGCGCTGCCCTTAGTGACGGCACTTCGGCTGTTGCTATGCTGCTTTTGTCGATAGTATCAGGCTTCGCAATGGCGGTCCACGGCTTCGGCGAGGAACTTGGCTGGCGCGGCTATCTTACTCCCAAGCTTGAGGAGCTCATGCCTGCGCCTGCGGCTGTTATAGTTACGGGTATAATATGGGCTCTCTGGCACGGTCCTCTCCTTGTTTACGGCTATGACTTCGGCAGGGATTACGACTTTTTCCCATACGGCGGCTTTATCGCCATGATAGTGATGTGTGTTTTCTGGTCGGCTTTTCTCACATGGCTCACCAAGCGCACAAACTCGGTATATCCTGCGGCTCTGTGCCATATGCTGATAGATACGGTCCTGAACGCTAATCTTATGCCATTTGCCTACAATGCAAACGGCGATAAATTCGAGCTTCGCACCAATGACTTCTGGGGACAGATAATCTCTGTGTTCCCTATGATAATCGCTGCGGGAGCTGTTAGCATGGTACTGATGTGGAGAAAGAAGTCATCGGGCGAGAATAAAAAAGTCCTTTCATAAATACTCCCAAAAGGCACTTTTTTCAACGCGAACAGGTTGAATTTCAGAAAAATAATTTTTGATTTCGTTTATTTGCATAAATCAGATATCTTCAATTTGTTGAACTTCCATAACAAAAGCCCCTCGTTGAGGGGCTTTGTTTTTTCGGCGCCCGTTCACGATTGTCCGATGTTTTAATGCGGGCGGCGGAACGCCGCCCCTACAGCGCAGAGCCTGCGCACCCTTGCCACGTTGCCGCTCGTAAACTCGCTCACTATTATCAATTCCGATAATCGTACATCGCTTACAGCACATCGACACGGGCGCACACTGTGCGCCCATACCGGCTAAGATATCTTAAATTTTCACATTTTGGGTATTGTAAATCTATGCAAACTGTGTTATAATTACTTAGATAGCGGTCATTCGTGCCGCATTTTTTCAAAAAGGAGTGATGACTCATGGTAGGCTTTGAAAATCATATCGGACAGATCACTATTTCGGAAAATTATCTCACCGAACTCGTTAAACACGCTGTTTCTGACTGCTTCGGTGTCGCAGACGTCAGCAACGTCAGCACTTTCCGTTCCGCTGTTTCTGCTCTTACCGCAGGCAAGGCTTTCAGAAAAAATAAGGGCGTTCGTCTGCGCACCGACAAGGACGGCGGTCTTATCATCGACCTGCATATCAAAGTGACCTACGGTACCAACATCACTGCTGCCGTAAACAGCATTACCCATAAGGTCAGCTTCACTGTGGAGGAAGCTGCAGGTATAAACGTACATAAGGTCAACGTTTATGTTGACGACCTGAACTCCTAAGCGTTCAGGCATATAGAATTGGAGGACTTTTACTGTGATACACGGTTCTTTACTCAGAGATGCCATTATCTCCGCTGCCGTTACTATCGGCAACCGCAAGCGCGAGGTCGATGAGCTGAATGTATACCCCGTTCCCGACGGCGATACAGGTACCAATATGTCAATGACTATCGGCAATTCCGTTGCCGAGCTCAAACGTCTTGACGATAAGGCTCCCGTATCCGAGGTCGCTTCAACGGCAGCTTCTGCATTTCTGAGAGGCGCAAGAGGAAACTCGGGCGTAATACTTTCACTTATTTTCAGAGGCTTTTCCAAGGGACTTGCTGGCTGCACCGAGGCAAGCTGTGAGAACTTCGCAGACGCTTTGCAGTTCGGCGTCGAAGCCGCTTACAAGGCTGTTATGAAGCCTGTTGAGGGTACTATCCTCACTGTAGTCAAAGCGGCGGCTGCAAAGGCTAAGGAGATCGCTATAGAAACAAACGACGAGGTCACTTTCTGGAAAGAGGTCTGCGACGCTTCGGAGGCTACTCTTGCTAAAACTACAGAAATGCTGCCGCAGCTCAAAAAGGCAGGCGTTGTTGACGCAGGCGGAAAAGGTCTGTGTATCATATTCAGAGCTATGACCGATGTCTTCGACGGCGGCAAGATAGCTGAGTCCGCAGAAGCTCCTGCTGCTCAGGAGGGCTCGTCCGATTCCTTCAGAACTGCTGTCAGCGAGTATGACGATGATATCAGGTTTACATACTGCACAGAGTTCATGCTGGAAAAGGAAGAAAACTGCCCCGACGTGTTCAAGCTCCGCGCTTATCTGGAAACTATCGGCGACTGCGTTGTTGTTGTCGATGACGAGAAGATAATCAAGGTACACGTTCACACCGATAACCCCGGTAAGGCTATCACAAAGGGACTGGAGTTCGGTCACTTCATCAACGATCCACGTCCGAAGATAGAGAATATGCGTATCCAGCACGAAAACAAGGTCAAGGACGCTAAGGCTGCCAAGGAGGGACTTACTCCCGCAGAGCCTGAAAAGGAGTTCGGCTTCGTTGCTGTTGCCGCAGGTCACGGTCTGGAGGCTATGTTCACAGACTTGGGCGCTGATGTTGTTGTAAAGGGCGGTCAGACTATGAACCCCTCTACCGATGATATTCTCCGCGCTATTATGAAAACTCCTGCAAATACAGTATTCGTGCTCCCCAATAACAAGAACATAATCATGGCGGCTGAGCAGGCTGTAAAGCTCACCGACAGAAAGGTCTGCGTGCTCCAGACAAGAACTATTCCGCAGGGTATCGCGGCTATGCTGGCTTTCGACGACAGCAGCAGCCTCTCCGAGAACCGTATCGCTATGACCAAGGCTTTCGAGAAGGTCTCAACAGGTCTTATCACCTTTGCGGCAAGAAACTCCGAGTTTGAAGGTCATCAGATAAAGGAGGGTGAGATACTTGCTCTCGATAACGGCAAGCTCTCGTTCACAGAGCGCGACATAAACAAGGCTACCTACAAGCTGGTCAAGAAGCTGGCTAAGGGCGATGTAAGCTATGTTACCCTTATCCACGGCACTGATGTGCCCGAGGAGGACGCTGAGGAGCTCCAGAAGTTCATTCAGTCCAAGCTCAGCGACAAGATAGAGGTAATGCTGGTAAACGGCGGTCAGCCTGTGTACTACTATATCATTTCTGTTGAGTAAGTATTGACAAGACGGATATAACGTGGTATAATGTATATAACCACGAATGAAAGTATGAAGCATTAGTTCATGCAAAAAAAGAAAATCCCGAGAGTTGCCGCTCTCGGGATTTTTTTGTGCTTTGTCGGGCTTACTTCCTGTCAAGCCACTTGCAAATGTAGTAACCAGCTACACTTGCTGCGACAGAAATTACGAATGAAAGTATGTAGAAAAGCATTAGCTCACCTCCTTCCTGACGGAAGAAGCCGACACCTTATTATACCATATTTTCTCAAAAGCGACAAGACGTGCTGCAAGAATAAGCTAAATGCAAAACCTGCGGACTGCCGAAGGCAGCCCCTACAAAACGGATATTGCAAAAATTTCGGGCGCACACTGTGCGCCCCTGGCATATCTATCCGATTATATCCTTGCTGAACAGGCGCATTACGTCCATTTTCAGCGCTTTATTCTGCGGCTTTTCAAGGAGCGGATCGTCGGTGAGGAGCTCCCTTGCACAGTTCTGGGCGCGGTTCATAAGCTCCATGTTGCAGGCGATATCCGCTATTTTCAGCGGCGGAAGTCCGTGCTGTGCGCTGCCGAAAAAGTCTCCCGGACCGCGCATTTTCAGGTCCTCCTCGCTTATCTTAAAGCCGTCTGTAGTCGAGGACATTATCTTCATTCGCTTCACGCAGTCCTCGGCAGTATTGTCGGTGATGAGTATGCAGCTGCTCTCAAAGCTGCCTCTGCCTACTCGTCCGCGGAGCTGATGAAGCTGGGACAGTCCGAAGCGCTCGGCGTTTTCTATGACCATGACTGCCGCATTTGGCACGTCGACTCCCACTTCCACAACGGTGGTGCAGATAAGCACCTGTATCTCGCCGTCGCGGAATTTCTCCATGACCTTGTCCTTTTCGGCGGCTCTCATCTTTCCGTGGAGAAGCGCCGTGGTATAGCCCTTTAGATTGCCCTTTGCGGCGTTCTCGGCGTAGGTCTTTACCGCGAAAAGCTCGCTTTCGCTCTCCTCTATCATGGGGCAGACCACATACGCCTGACGTCCCTCGTCAAGGCGCTCACGTACAAAGCCGAATGCACGGCTGCGGAGCTTGCCCGTGACCGCATAGGTCTTTACGGGCTTTCTGCCCTTGGGAAGCTGAGTTATTGCCGATATATCGAGGTCTCCGTAGATAATAAGGGCGAGTGTCCTCGGTATTGGAGTTGCAGACATGACAAGCTTGTGGGGAGCGTCGCCCTTTTCAGCAAGGGCTGCCCTTTGTGCAACGCCGAAGCGGTGCTGCTCGTCGGTGATGACAAGTCCGAGTGCTTTATACTCCACGTCCTTCTGGATAATGGCGTGAGTGCCCACGATTACGTCGATATTTCCTGCGGCTATTTCCTCGCGGACAGCCGCTTTTTTCTTTGCGGTCATTGAGCCCGTCAGCAGGCAGACCTTTACGCCGAAGGGTTCAAGGAAGTCGCTGAGGGTTCGGTAATGCTGTGCCGCAAGTATCTCCGTGGGAGCCATAAGTGCGGACTGTATGCTGTTTTTCGCCGTAAAATAGCAGGCTGCCGCCGCAACAGCGGTCTTGCCGCTGCCTACGTCGCCCTGCAAAAGTCGGTTCATGGGGACGTCACGGCAGAGGTCGGAAACTATCTCGTCAACTGCCTTTTTCTGGTCGTCGGTGAGCTCAAAGGGCAGTCCCTCGGTGAAGTCCTTAACGTTCACGGCAGAGTCCATTTTGTAGGCGGTATTGTTGCGGCTTCGGGACTTCATCACCGACATACCAAGCTGGAGCTTCAGGAGCTCGTCAAAGGCAAGTCTGCGACGCGCAGTCTCCGCGGCAAGCTCGCTCTCGGGGAAGTGGATATTCTCCAGCGACCACATGAGGGGAGCAAGGTCGTATTTCCGCAGTATATCGTCGGATAAGGTCTCAAAGGGCTCGCTGCGCATTATCTCAAGAGCCTGCCGCATATTGGTGCGGACCATAGTCACGGAAAGTCCCTGCGTCAGGCGATATATGGGCTGTATGAGCACCTGCTCGGACGCCTTGATGTATATGGGGGAGCTTATCTCCTTACGGAGAAAATTGCCAGACACCTTGCCGTACATATAGTAGGTCTCGCCCTCTTTCAGCGCCTGAAAATAGTAGACGTTGTTGTAGACCACAATAAGGATATCGTCTGTGCCGTCGGAGGCGGCGGCTTTGCAGATAACAAGTCCGCCCTTTATGCGCTGGGGCGGCATTTTTCTGAATATGGTAAGCTTTAATACGTTGTAGTCCCCGAGGACTGCCTGCGCTACGGGTACGTGTGTGCGGAAGTCAAGATAGTCCCGAGGGATATGGTATATGAGCTCATAGGGCGTAGTTACGCCAAGCTTGCGGTATTTCTCGCCGCGAGCCTTTCCCACGCCCTTTAAGTATTCTATTTCGGTGAAAAGTGTTGTCGGCATAAAAATTCCTCGTTATTTCAAGAATACAAATTCAAATCGTGTGCCCTTGTCAGGCTCGGAATATACCAGTATATCGCCGCCGTGTCCGCGGACTATCTTCTGTGATATTGACATTCCCAGTCCCGAGCTGTACATGGTAGTATCGCTGGACTTGGACGAAAAACGCTCGAAAAGCTTGGGGATATCCTCCTGCGGTATGCCCCTGCCGTTGTCTGTAAGGACGATTTTTGCCATAACGGGATCGTCCATGACCTCGGCGGATATCTCGGTACAGCCCGAGTGGTCGGCGGAGTTTTTCAGTATGTTCTCCACAGCCTCGCAGAGCCAGCTCTTGTCGCAGAGCATGGTGATATTCTCGGGGAGCTGTGTTCTTACGGTGATATTTTTCTTGCGGAGAAGGGGCGATATGCGCTTTATGGCAAGCTGACATACCGCGGAGAGGTCGCTCTCCTGCATATCATATTCAACGGCGTTGGCTTCAAGCTTTGCGAATTTTATAGCTTCGATGACAAGGCGCTCCATGCCGTCAAGGTTCAGCTGTATCTCGTCGGAAAGCTTCTCGCGGCGCTCCTCGGACAGGTCGCCGAGCTCCGTCAGCATATCCGTATTGAGGCGGACTACCGCAAGGGAGGTCTTTATCTGGTGAGAAAGGTCGGTGAGAAAAATGCGGAGATAGCGCTGCTCACTGCTGAGATTGAATTTTGTGCTGTTAAGTCTGTCCACCAGCATTTCCACGGCGTCGGATATCCTGTGGACTGAGCCCAAGTCCTCGCCGTACAGGGTAATAACGGCATTTTCGGAGCTCTCTGCGGCTTTTATACATTCATTGCGGAGATCCTCCAAGTCGCGGTATATCGCCATGAGCTCGCGGAGAGATATGAAGTACCATATCGCCGATATCAGGGCAAGAAGTCCGAATACGGGATAGAATATCACCCTGCGGACAGAGCCGTAGCTCTTCATCATACGAGGAGAGATGTTCCTGTCGATACTGTACTTTTTCAGCCGCTCCTCCCCTGCCGATATGGAATCGTCATCGGGGAAATCAGTGAATTTGCCGCCGCCTGTCACGGAAAGCTCGGAGCGTATCTGCTGGCGCACTATGACGTCGGCGCACTTGCCCGATATGAAAAACGCGGCACAAGCCGATACAGCCAGCAGAAAGAGGAATATCAGCAGCAGCTTTTTCGGGGCGCGGTTGTTTATGAATCGGTCTGTTCTGTCCATTTATAGCCCATTCCTCTCTTGGTGACTATGGTGCCGCAGTTGTGCGCCTTGCTGAGCTTTTCGCGGAGTCGGCTGATGTTCACCGAAAGGGTATTATCGTTGACAAATTCGCCCTTTGAGTCCCATAAATAGGCGAGTATCTGCTCCCTTGTGAGGTAGCGTCCGCGGTTTAGCATAAGGTAGCTGAGGAGCTTCTGCTCCAATGCGGTAAGCTCTATTTCGGGGACTTCGGGTATGCGGCGGAGATTTGCACGGATACGTGAAAAGAGCTCGCGCAGACGGAAAGGCTTGGTGATGTAGTCGTCGCCGCCGCTGTCAAGTCCGCGGACGATATCGGCTTCGTCGTCACAGGAGGTCAGGAATATAACGGGAGTTTCCATTGTTTTGCGGAGCTGCCTGCAAAGGTCTACGCCGCTGCCGTCGGGCAGGGTAACATCAAGGATAATGAGGTCTGCATCGGGAGCCGCGGCTTCTGCCGCAGCAACTGTACGCACAGCAATGACGCTGTAGCCCTCGGTCTCAAGGGAAAGCTTTATATTGGCGTTTAGTGTTTCGTCGTCCTCAACGAGCAGTATCTTGTTCATAGTCTCACCCCATTGGCTGTTTAAGTGTTGTTATAATTCTATCATATATTTTACGAAAAATCAAGGCGGCAGAGTTATCAGTGATTAGTGTAGGGTGGATATTATACGCCTGTTAAGGGACGCCCTCTCTTACAGGGCGTCCCTCTCCCGAAAACAATTCACTGGATTGTTTTCGGGATTCACCCTTGCGGAGCGCTTTGTAACTGAGGGGCTTTGCCCCTCACCCCACCAGAGGCGCCGCCTCTGGACTCCGCCCAAGGAACACGTCCCTTGGGAATCCCGTTCATATTGTCGGCAAGTAATTTCACGTTCACACAATAATTACGCATTATGCATTATGAATTATGAATTAAAACAGCCGCCCGTGCGGGCGGCTGCTCTCTTAGCTTTTCAGTGCCTTTTCAAGCCATACATTCGCAAAATCAAGTGCTTCGTAAAGTCCGCACTCGCGCTCTGCATTCTTGACAAATGCCTTCAGGGGGTTGGGCTCGTTTGTGTCCATCTGAACTATCCTTACCTTTGAGGTGACCTGCTCGCCGTTTTCCTCTTTGGTCTCAAGGATAGTAATGTAAATTACATACGGATCCTGCATATATCCGTAGTATATATCCTTGCCGTTCCTTACCAGCGGATAGCCCTTATAAGTGTTGAATTTCTCGCTCATCATAATACCTCCTTATATTCCTGTCATGCTTGGGTAAGAGCGGCTTCGTTCTTACCATGTTGTGATGTAATCCTCTCCTGTGCTTATGCGCTTGATGTTCTCCTTGAGAGTGTCCACATAAGACTTTGTGCAGTAATACTTGCTCTTGCCGTCTATTACTATCAGAGAGCGCATGAATGTATCCTCGTAGAAGTCGTACTTCATAGTCCTGCCCATCTGCTCGTCCTTGATAGTTACCGATACCTCGGGCTCGCCGCTCGGTACAGGTGCGTCAAGTGCAAATTCCTCGGCGTTGGCGCTTATGAGGAATGAATAGAACAGTCTGTAGCGCTCGGCATCGAACTCCTTGCCGTTATTTGTGACATTGAAGTCCTCGGACTTGGGGCTGTCAGGGAAATTATCCTTGTCCTTGGGTTCTATCCTGAACTCTGCGCTCTCACCGCCGCCGTTTACACTGAGCTCGGTGATGTTCCATACGTATGACGCTATCATTATTCTTGAGCAGATATCGCTTGGAGTAACTGTCAGCCACTTTGCACTGCTTTCGTCAATAATGTATATTACCTTGCCGCCCTCGAGCATACCGTATGCGCATCTGCCGCCGTTCTCATCGGCAAATACCTTGCCAAGAAGCAGTACATGGCTCTTTCCGTCGTCGCAGTCCATAGTGACCTTGCAGAAGGGCTTGTCAAGTCCTGCCTCTGCGATATCAGCCTCTGTACAATGCAGTGTGCGGATATCCGAAGCGTAAAGTCCGAACATTCCCGATATGATATCAGTTGCCTTTTCTACTGTGAGATAGCTTTCTGTCGGCTCTACGAGCTTGTGAGGCGATGAAGTGCCGCCTGCGTGGGCGTCGGTCTTGTCTCTGTCGTACTTGATGAGGATATCATAGTCGATGTCCTCACGCTCTATCCTTAGACTTTCTACGTTAGGCATTTCCTCGTCTGAGGGCTTTGCAAGAATGGTCTTTTCTATAAAATCCTTGCTGCTGTTTTTGTAGTTTGCGACAGTTGAGGTGTTTACCGTGTAAACGTCCTTGCGTCCGTCATCTACCATTAAGTAGGTGATGTCGCTTGACGGAGCTGTGTCGCCTATGAAGAACTTTACCTTTGTTCCCGATTCATAGGTCAGCTCTACCTCAGCTGACGGAGAAGCAAGTCCGTACTTGGCAAGGTCTGTGCAGCCCTCAGCCACAAGTGACTGAGCCTGCATACCATTTGCGTTGTTTGCAAGAGTGCCTACCATTGCGGTATTTACGTCAAGGTCGGTATAGCCGTCAAGAGTATAGGTCGCTCCTGTATTGTTCTCCTTGTCGGGAGCGCTCTTCATTATGACATTGAGCTCGCCGCTGCTGTTCTTTACAGCAACGCTCTTTACTACAGCGTCCTCGGTGCCGTCGCTGACAAGGACGGTGCCCTGTCCGGCTGCCTGTGTGGCAAGAAGCTCGGGGGCAGACGAAGAGCTGCCGCCTCTGTGTCCTTCTGTTTCGCTTGGGTTAAGCTTCATATAGGCGAATCCGCCGCCCAGCATAGCTGCAAGCACAGCGCTGAGCGCGATAATGCCCTTAGCTTGTTTTTTCATTTGTTTCTTCTCCTTAACAGTACAGTTATGCCGATCGCAGCGATGATGAATGGGATAACCCAGCATACTAATATCTGTATGAACTTTGCCTGATCGGTAGAAGGCGATATTGCCGAATACTGAAGTGACTTGTCAAGGATAACAGTGCTGTTTTCCTTGCCTGCTATCTGATTTATTGCGCTTATAACAACATTTGCGTTGTTATATGTGGTATTCTGCATGATAATTCTGCTATCCATAATATCTGGGCTGCCCATAACGAGAACACTGCTCGTGTATACATTAAAGTCCTCAGATGTCTGCTTCTGTGAGAGCATTACTGCTGTTTTTGTAACCTGTTCACTTATTACTTCATTTATGTCTGTAGGACTTACAGTATATGCCTCGTCATAGGAACTGATAAGGCTCTTTACGATATTGCCGTTGTTCTTTGAAAGCTCTGTGAGGGCTCTTGTATAAGGCGATACTATAGGGAGCTTTTCATTTGGAAGTGTTCCCACTGCTTCTGAATCATCTACTTTTAGTGCAACAATATATGGAGCACCAATATTGTACTTTGCATCGCAGATTATCTCGTTCTCTACCTTTATGTTCCAGTCGGCAAGGAATGCCTCGATATTGGGAAGATTTGTCTTTGAAACATCGGGAACATAAACAAGGTTTCTGTTGTACTTTCCGCCGTTGTAGAGGAAGTCGCTGAGCTTCTTTATGATATCCTCGGAGAAGTCTACTGACGGAGCAAAAACTACTACCATATCGTAGTCCTCGGGCTTTATCTCGTCTGTAGCGATGTCGATATCCGAGCATTCATAGCCGTTTTTTGCAAGAAGCTCGTTCTCAAATGCGTTTACTGCGCTGCCGTAGCTCTGTGCGTCAAACATTGAAGCGCCGTTCATTGTCATTGCAAAGGCTGTTTTTACGGGGTGAGCGTCACATATGTTTGTGATAGCCGATGTGATAGTGCTCTCGCCTGTGAACTTGAACTTGTACTCGCCTGTGGTCTGAGCTGTATACTGGTCGGGAGCTATCATGTTCATAACGTCTGTGTTGCTGATAACGCTTACTCTGTCGCCTGATGATACGATAATGCTGCCGCGCTCGATATCGCCGTTGTAGAACTTCTTGTACTGGTTGATGATATCGGGATCGACGTCCATATCAACGTATCTTACGTCAATGCTGCCCTTGCCCTGCTTTGCGTATACTGAATACTTGTCGAGAAGCTCGGGGATAAGCTCAAATGGAGTATCATAGCCTGTCTGTCCGCGCCAGTAGCTTGCAAGTGCGTCAAAATAGTCTCTCTTTGCGGTAACTGTTATGGTAACGTCCTTGTTGATATTCTTTACAGCCTCTATCGATTCGTCGCTGAGCTCGAATCTGTCGTCGGGAGTAAGGTCTATCTTCATGGGTGAGCGCTTTCCGATAACAGTCACCATGATATTCATAACTACCACGATAGCTACGACCAGAGCGATGACGATGTAGAACATTGAGCCGTACTTCAGCTTCTTTCTGAAGCCTGAGGCAGGTTTTTCCTCCTTCTCAGTCTCCTCCTCTATGGTCACAAGCTCATCGGGAGCGTATTTATTTGTCAGGTCTTTATCCTTGTCTAATTCTTTTTTACTCATTTGTATCAAAACCTTCCTTTCTGAAAATCAGCTCCAACGTCTCTTCTCAAGCACCTTAACGGTGAAGAAGTTGAAGAGGAAGGCTGTGCTGATAAAGAATACTACGCTCGGGAGACTGAATACTCCTTTGGTAAATTCAATGTATCTCGAATAGAAGGCTATTGATGAAACTGCCTTGAATATCACTCTCTTTACTAAGTTGCCGTTCTCCATATCCGCTACCAGACTCTCGGAGAGGTAGATAACGAATATAGCCACAAGGCTGACAACTGCCGACGCCATCTGGTTCTCGGTAAGTGAGGAGATGAAAAGTCCTACTGCGATAAAGGCTGCGCCAAGGAAGAGCATTGCGAAATAGTTTCCGAGGAGCGTCTGCCATACCACGTCACCGAGATAGTTGATGATGAATGCATAGATGAATATTATGGACTCGGCAATAATGAACAGTGTAAGTGCTGCGAAATATTTGCCGAGAACGATGTCCCACAGACTTATGGGAGCTGTGAGAAGTCCCTGATCGGTCTTGTTCTTCTTTTCCTCGCTGAGCAGCTTCATGGTCAGCACAGGGATAAGGAACATTACGATATAAAACATTGAACTGAACATACTTGAAGTATCGGCAAATCCGCTGGCGATGACTCCGTTATAGAAGAATATGCCCGATACCAGCCAGAACACAGCAAGAAATACATATGCTACGCCCGACGTAAAGAATGCGCCCATTTCGCGCCTATAAATAGCCAGCATTATTCCTCACCTCCGTTATTTTCTGCGCTGTCTGCGGCTGTATCTTCATCGCCGCTGTCAACGATAGACGATTCTTCTTCCTCATCGTCCTCCTGAACGGCTCTGAGCTTGCCGCTTGCAGTGGTCTTTATCTCGATCCTTGGCTTGGACTTGCCGCCCTTGTCGTCGGACTTGCTGAGTCCCTCGTCCATGGTGATCTTGAGGAAGATATCCTCGAGTGTGAGGTCTGAGAGCTGGAGCATGAGTATATTCCAGCCGTTATCAGCGCAGAGCTTGTTGAGTGCGCGGCGGATATCGGTCTTGCCGTCTGTCTCGATATCGTAATCGTAAATGCCTTTTTCGCGCTCCATATCTGCGCGGACGTACTTGACGCCGTCCATGGCTCTTATCTTTTCTGCGATAAGACGCTTGTCGTCTGCGGTATGTGTAGGGCCTTCGATACGAAGCGTCATCTTGTGCTCGTTGGTGATGTTCTTTGCTATCTCGTCGGCAGTGCCGTCAGCGGCTACCATGCCTCTGTTGATGATGATTATCCTGTCGCAGACAGCCTGTATCTCGGGAAGTATATGTGAAGAAAGGATAACTGTGTGCTTCTTGCCCAGCTTCTTGATGAGTGATCTTATCTCGATTATCTGATTAGGATCGAGACCTACTGTAGGCTCGTCGAGAATGAGCACGGGCGGATTGTTGATGAGCGCCTGTGCAAGACCTACTCTCTGGCGGTAACCTTTTGAAAGGTTCTTGATTATTCTTCCTCTTACGTCCTCTATCTTGCAAAGGCTGCAAACGTCCTTGAGGTGTGCCTTTCGGGGCAGCTTGCACTTCTTCATATCGTATACGAAGCCGAGGTAAGCCTCGACTGTCATATCAATGTAAAGCGGCGGTATCTCGGGAAGATAACCGATGTTTGCCTTTGCCTTCTTGGGATCGTCAAGGATATTAACGCCGTCGATAAGCACATCGCCCGAGGTTGACGAGATGTATCCCGTCAGCATATTCATGGTCGTGGACTTTCCTGCACCGTTAGGTCCGAGGAAGCCGAGTATCTCACCCTTTTCGACCTTGAAGCTTATATCGTTTACGGCAAGCTTGTCGCCGTATCTCTTGGTAAGGTTCCTGACCTCTATCATTGGGTTTTACCCTCCTTATTATATGTGCGGCAGAAACTGCCGCATATTCGCACCTTTACTATGTTAATACTTCTATGTGATAGCACAGTGAAAGCAGAGCGAATTTTTTACAATATATTCAGGGCGGAGACTATATCAGCTTTTATCTGCCCCTTCAGCTCGTCCAATGAGCCGAATTTCATCTCGGGCCGGATAAAGCCGCACAGCTCTACCGTCAGCGGACTTCCGTAAAGGTCTCCGGAAAATCCGTGTATATATGTCTCGGCAAGAGGTGCGCCGCCGTATTTCACGGTGGGCTTCATGCCGATATCCGTTATGGACGGATAGGTCTTTCCGTTTACATGAGCTTTTGAGGCGTACACGCCGTACTTAGGCACAAGCTGTCCCTCGCCGAAAAGCTGGTTTGCCGTGGGGAAGCCGATAGTGCGCCCAAGCTGAGCGCCCCGTGTTACTTCCTTTGCTATGATGTAATTCTTACCGAGCATAGCGTTTGCACGGTCAAGCTCTCCCTCTGTGAGAAGCTGTCTAACGGCTGTTGAGGATACTCTCTCGCCGTCACAGAATACGTCGTCAACGGTCTGCACCGTGAAGCCGTACCTTTCGCCGAAGCTGCGCAGCTCGTCCGTGCCGCAGGAGGCGCCTCTGCCGAAGCGGAAGTCCCTGCCGCAGCACACAAAGGCGGCGTTCATCTCTCCGCGGAGTATCTCTCCTGCGAAGCTATCGCCGTCCATGCCGCATATGTCCTCAAATCTCGGCGACACAACACGCTCGACGCCGCAGTCGCTGCAAAGCAGCAGACTCTTTTCGCTCTCGCTGTAGATGTAGCCTGCCGCGCCCTTTTTTGCCGTGCTTTCGGGAGGAAAGGTGAATGCGCAGGGTATGAGCCCCTGCTTTTTCTGCGCACAGGCAGCTCCCAGCACAGCGCGGTGACCGAGGTGTACGCCGTCAAAAAGTCCTAAAGCAACGGCTGTTCTTTTATTGTCCATGCCGTCACCCTAAATTCTTTCCGATGCGGAGCTCGCCGCTGTCAAAGTCAGCGAAAGCAGTACCGATGAAGCCTCCGTCATAGCCGTAGACTCCGTACTGCTCGGCGCCGCTGCGTATGCCGCGCAGCCTTGATATGTCGAGCTTTACGCCGTTTCTGTACATTCTTGTCTGAGCCTCGCCCAGTCTCAGCTTCGGCAGCTTTTCAAATACGCGCTCTATGGGGAGTATAAGCTCTTCAAGCCTGCCCTCGTCCCTTGCGCACTGTATCTCCTCAAAGCTGTGGCAGTCGTCAAGGAAAAATCCTCCCGACGACGTTCTGACCAGTGAGGTCATTATGCCGCCGCAGCCCAGCTTTTCGCCGATATCGCTGATTATTGTCCTTATATATGTGCCCTTGCCGCAGGCTATGGACAGTACTCCCTCACGGGATACGCTGTCGTAGCTTTCCAGCACAAGGCTGTCTACCTCTATCTCACGCGCCTGACGCTCTACCTCTATGCCCTGCCTTGCAAGGTCGTAAAGACGCTGTCCGTTTACCTGCACAGCCGAATACATAGGGGGAAGCTGCATTATCTTTCCCGTGAAATCGGGGATAACAGCTTCTATGTCCTCGCGGCTCACAGCCATATCCGAGCGCTCACGCACCTCTCCCCACACGTCCTGCGTATCGGAGACGGCTCCCAGTCGGAAGCCTGCGCGGTAGCTCTTGGTATTGTCGGGCATGATGTCACAGGCTTTTGTGGCGCTGCCTACGAATACGGGAAGGACTCCCGTAGCCATAGGATCAAGAGTGCCGCCGTGACCGAGGCGTTTCATTTGCAGTATGCCGCGGAGCTTCGCAACCACGTCGAATGATGTGAAGTCCTGAGGCTTGTTTACGCAGAGGATACCGTTCATCAGCCGAGCGCCCTTTCGACAGCCTCGATGAGCTGCTTCTTTGCCTCGTCAAGTGGTCCGTTTATGGTGCAGCCTGCTGCCTTTGCGTGACCGCCGCCGCCGATGGACTGGCATATAGTGGATACGTTGACATCGTTAGCCGAGCGGAATGAGCACTTGTATACTCCGTCCTCGCGCTCGCGCATGAGTATGCCGACCTCTGTTTCCTCCAGCTGGATAGTGAGAGGTGCAAAGCCCTCCAGCTCCTCCATGGAAACGTTCATTTCCTTCATCATATCCTGCGTTACCGCAGCGATAGCAAGCTTGCCGCCGAGACAGTACTCCATGAGCTCGTTGACCTTTGCTTCGAGTTTGAGTCTGCCCATTGACTTTACGTCGAACATATAGCGGTTTATCCTTGCGAAGTTGATATCGTAGCTGCGCATCATCTCTGCGGCTATCTCATGAGCGCGTGGAGTGGTGCAGCCGTACTTGAAGCAGCCAGAATCGGTAGCAATGCCCGTATAAAGGCACATTGCGCAGTGTTTTGTTATCTTGACGCCCATGTACTGCGCAAGCTCGTAGATTATCTCGCAGGCAGCTGTAGCGTCGCCGCGGAGCAGTGTTCTCTCCGCGAAATTCTTGTTTGAGATGTGGTGGTCGATACAGAGCTGTACCTTGTCGCCGTAAATGTCCTTATAATCGCCCATAAGGGTGGTATCGGCGATGTCCACCGCTATAACGGTCTTTGGTTCAAAATCTTCCCCCGCTCCCTCATCTGTGAGGAAACTGTAGCGTGACGGAAAAACGTCGTGGCACACGACTCTGCTGCGGATACCGAGCTGTGCAAGGATATCCTTCAAGCCGAAGCCTGCGCCTATGCAATCGCCGTCGGGATTGCGGTGAGTCAATATAACTGCGTCCTCGCAGTTTCTGAGAAAGAGCTCAGCCTCACTGAAGCCTATATACATATGAAGCACTCCTTACAGTAGGTCATGGAGCTTTTTGCTTATCTCCGCACTTCTCTCTATTGAATTGTCGGCTATAAACGTTAGCTCAGGCGCTTTGCGCATTTTTAGTCTGTGAAAAAGCTCCCGCTTGACAAAGCCTGCGGCGCTTTTTAGTCCCTGAACGGACTCGTTTGCTCTTTCGATGCCCTCAAAGCTGGATACGTATATCTTACAGCTTGACATATCGCCCGAAAGGTCGGCACGGACGATAGTGAGCATCTTGTCTATTCTCGGATCCTTCAGCTCGCGGAGGATCGCCGTCATCTCACGCTTTATATCTTCAGCCATGCGGCTGTTCTTGAAATTAGGCATTTTGTTCCTTTCTGCGGTCAGAGTTTGACTGTAAAGCCTCCCCCTGTTGTTTCCTCATGCTTGTCTGGATCGGCAGCCTTTGCGGTCTTTTTGGAAGCCTTTTTGGCAGGCTTCTTTGCCGCAGTTTTCTTCTCGGCTGTCTTTTTGGTGTTTGTCTTCTTTTCTGTCTTTTCCTCAGGCTTTTCGGCAGCTGTCTCAGTCTCCTGAGCAGTCTCCTCAGCCTTTGGCTCTTCAGCATTTTCGGCTGACTCGCCCTCGTCTGCGCCTTCGTGCTCCGTAAAGAAGCCACCCCCGAAGATCTCCGCAGAAAAAGCCTCGTCCTCAGCCGTTAAGCTGTAGTCGGGGATATCGTCGTCCCCTTCCTCGCCGTAGTAGATATCGGCATAGTTGCCGTACTCGGGCTCAAGCTCCACGTCGCGGACGGGGCGCTCTATGCCCATTAAGTCGTCTGTATACGGCTCAGGCGCTTCTATAGCGCTGCACTGACCGAGAAGTATCTTCTTTACAGATTCAAAGAAGAAAATATCTATAGGTCCGAAGTCGTCCCATGCCAGTGCTTCATTGCAGTACTGCAGCATATCCGCAGTACTCATTCTGCTGTTATCCATTAGAAATTCCCCCTTATCATTATCGGAAATTTTCGTTCATCAGTCCTCTCGGTACTCCTCAACGATGTATGTCTCGAAGATATCACCTTCCTTGACATCGCTGAACTTTTCAAGGCTGATACCGCACTCGTAGCCCTCGGCCACTTCCTTTGCGTCGTCCTTGAAGCGCTTGAGTCCTGCGATCTCGTCGTCTGCGATGATGATACCGTCGCGGACAACTCTTACCTTGCTGCCTCTTGTTACCTTGCCGTTGAGTACGTAGCTTCCTGCTACCATACCAACGTTGGATATCTTGTATACCTGACGTACTTCAACACGTCCCTGCTCGACATCGCGGTACTTGGGAGCGAGCATACCCTTCATAGCTGTGGATATCTCCTCGATAGCGTCGTAAATGATACGGTAGAGTCTGATATCTACGCCGTCACGGGCTGCATTCTCGGCTGCAACGGGATCAGGTCTTACGTTGAAGCCTACGATGATAGCGTTTGAAGCGCTTGCGAGCATTACGTCGCTCTCCTTAACGGCGCCGACTGCACCGTGGATAACTCTTACTCTTACCTCGTTGTTGGAGAGCTTTTCAAGGGACTGCTTTACAGCCTCGACCGAGCCCTGTACGTCAGCCTTTACTACGATAGGAAGCTCCTTTATCTCGCCCTCTGCTATCTGGCTGAAGAGGTTGTCAAGTGTTACCTTGCGGTATGCGTTGAACTGCTCCTGCTTCTGCTCGTGCTTTCTCTGCTCAACGAGCTCACGGGCAAGTCTCTCGTCCTCAACTGCGTTGAAGATATCGCCTGCGCTTGGAACTTCGGCAAGACCTGTTATCTCAACAGGTACGGAAGGTCCTGCTGCCTTTACAGTTCTGCCCTTGTGGTTGGTCATTACACGTACACGTCCTACAGCGGTGCCTGCGATGATAACGTCGCCCTGTCTGAGTGTACCGTTCTGTACGAGAAGTGTTGCGATAGGTCCTCTGCCCTTGTCAAGACGCGCTTCGATAACAGTACCCTTTGCAAGTCTGTCGGGATTAGCCTTGAGCTCCTTGACCTCTGCAACAAGAAGTACGTTTTCGAGAAGCTCGTCGATGCCCTCGCCTGTCTTTGCTGATACGGGTACGCAGATAACGTCGCCGCCCCAGTCCTCGCATACGAGGTCGTACTTTGTCAGCTCTTCCTTTACACGGTCAGGGTTTGCGCCCTCCTTATCCATTTTGTTGATAGCAACGATAATGGATACGCCTGCTGCCTTGGCATGGTTGATCGACTCAACTGTCTGGGGCATGATACCGTCGTCTGCGGCAACAACAAGGATAGCGATATCGGTGATATTCGCACCTCTTGCACGCATTGATGTGAATGCCTCATGTCCGGGGGTATCAAGGAATGTGATGTCCTGTCCGTTTACGTTTACCTGATAAGCACCGATGTGCTGTGTGATTCCGCCTGCTTCGCCTGCTGCAACATGAGCGTTTCTGATACGGTCAAGGATAGATGTCTTACCGTGGTCAACGTGTCCCATTACAACTACAACAGGGCAGCGTGGCTGGAGATTTGTATCGTCGTCATCGGTATCGTCGATAAGGCGCTCCTCGATAGTCACGATGACTTCCTTTTCTACCTTTGCGCCCATTTCGTCTGCAACGATAGCTGCGGTATCAAAGTCTATCTCCTGATTGATAGAAGCCATTACGCCCAGCTTCATCAGCTGCTTGATGACCTCTGTAGCTGTAGCCTTGAGTCGTGTTGCAAGCTCGCCTACAGTAATGCTGTCGGGGATAAGTACCTTGAGCTGCTGCTTTCTTGCTCTTTCAAGCTCCAGTCTCTTCAGCTTCTCAGCCTCGGACTCCTTCTTGGAGAACTGCTGACGTGTTCTCTGTGCGGACTTCTGGTTTATCTTCTGCTTCTTGGAAGAGTAGTTGTCGTTCTTGTGCTTGTTGGAGGCTGCCATCTGGTCGTATCTCTCGTTGTACTTGTCGAGGTCAACGTAGCTTCCTCTTGTATCGACAGTGCGGCGCTGAGTTGAGGTCTGAGCTGTCTCAGAGCTGAATGTAGCGTTGAACTTGGTTCTCTCGCCTCTGTCCTGTGCCTTTGCAGGCTCTGTCTTTTTCTTGTCCTTCTTCTTGTCGCTCTTCTTTTCGGGAGTTGGTGCAGGAGTCTTTGCTTCGGGCTTTGTCTCAGCCTTTGGAGCTTCCTTGACGGGAGCTGTTTCCTGCTTCTTCTCGGGCTCGGCAGCCTTTACAGGCTCTGCCTTTGGCTCGGGCTTTGCCTCAGCCTTGGGAGCTTCCTTGACAGGAGCTGTCTCCTGCTTCTTCTCGGGCTCTGCTTTCTTTGCAGGAGCCTCCTGCTTTGGCTTCGGCTCTTCCTTTTTCTCGGGAGCTGCTGCCTTTGCAGGCTTTTCTTCCTTCTTGGGAGCTGCCTTTTCCTTTTTCTCGGCAGGAGCTGCTGCTTTCTTTTCCTCGCTCTTAGGCTCGGACTTCTTTGCAGCAGGCTTCTTCTCAGCCTTGGGAGCTTCTTCCTTTACGGGACGGGGATCGTTCTTTGAGTTGAAGTAATCGTTCAGTGAATCTACCGAATAGCGGTTCTTCATGTAATGCTCAAGAACAGAGTTCATCTCCTCCTCTGTAAGTGAAGAGCCTGTTTTCTTTTTATTATCTCCCTTTTCAGTGAAAAAATCAATTAATTCCTGTGCAGGGACGTTGATATCCTTTGCTGCGTCGCTAAGCTTTATCTTTTTTGCCATAGGCTTTATTTACCTCCATTGTACTATGCCGTGCGTGTCACGGCGAAATTATGATCCGTATCTATATAAACGCATTACTGCGATATGTCGGATATTATCTTTTCAAAGCCGTCTGTAAAGCCCTTATCCGTCACCGCTATGACGGCGGTCTCCTTGCCGCAGAGCTTTCCGATATCGGATTTGCTGATGTCTGCTTCAAGGTGCTTCACCGAGTATTTCTCACAGTAGAAGCGGACCTCCTTGACGGTCTTTGGAGAAGCGTCAGAGGCTGTGAGCAGGCACTGAGCTGTGCCGTTCTTTGCGGCTTCAACCGAGCTGTCAAAGCCCTTTACGGTCTTTCCTGCTCTTATACAGATACCCAGCAGATTAATTATCCTGCGGCTGCTCTCCGAGCTCATTCATCATCACCTCGTAAACGCTGTCCTCTATCTTGCATGAGAATGACTTCTCAAAGCGTCTTGCCTTTCTGGCTTTGTCGAGACACTCGCGGCTGCGGCAGATATACGCTCCTCTGCCTGCTGCCTTGCCCTTGAAGTCAAGGCTTATATCGCCCTCGGGAGACTTTACCACGCGGATAAGCTCCATTTTGGGCTTCATCTCGTTGCAGCCGAGACACATTCTCATGGGTATTTTCTTAGGCTTCATAATTATTCCTCGTTTGCAGGAGCTTCTTCCTCTGCTGCCTCGGCTGTTTCCTCGGCAGGAGCTGTCTCCTCAGCCTCTTCCTCAACAGGAGGAGCTGCTTCAAATACGGGAGCTACAAAGTCGGGGCTCATCTCGGGAGCTTCTTCGCCTGTTATGTTGTCGAACTGGGGCTTGATGTCTATCTTGAAGCCTGTCAGCTTTGCTGCAAGCTTTGCGTTCTGTCCCTTGTTGCCGATAGCAAGTGAGAGCTGATTGTTTGGAACGATAACTGTGCAAGCCTTTTCCTCCATAGAGGTGATGACCGTCTTTAATACCTCAGCAGGAGCAAGAGCTCTTGCGATGAATTCCTCGGGCACCTCGCTCCACGGGATAATATCTATCTTTTCGCCGCTGAGCTCGTTTACAACAGCGGTTATTCTTGAACGCTTAGGTCCGATACAAGCGCCTACTGCGTCTACGTTCTCGTCCTTTGACCATACGGCTATCTTGGTTCTTGAGCCTGCTTCACGGGATATGGACTTTACTTCAACTGTGCCGTCGTATATCTCGGGAACTTCCTGCTCAAAGAGCCTCTTTACGAGGTCCTTGTGTGTACGTGATATTTTTACTACAGGCTTCTTGTTCTTGCCGATGATGCCTGTGATGTATACCTTGACGGACTTGCCCTCTTCAAGGTTCTCGCCGGGTATCTGCTCGTTGCGGAAGAGATAGAGCTCTGTTCCGTCGTATACAACGGTAACTGTACCTCTGCCGGGCTCTACCTGTGATACCTTGGCAGTTATGCACTCGTGCTCCTTCTGCTCGAACTTGCTGAGCATCTGCTCGCGGTTTATCTCACGCAGGTCGCCCTTGATGGACTGCTTTGCGGAGAGGGCTGCCATTCTGCCAAGCTTGGAGATATCCAGCTCCTTCATGATAGTGCCGCCCACCATAGCGTTGGGATCCATAGTTCTTGCAACGTCGATGTTTACCTCGTTCTCGTCGATAGGCTCATCGTCGATGATGTCCTGTCTGATATACATCTCGAACTTCTTTGTCTTGGGATCGATTTCAACGGAAATTCTCTCCTCGCTGTGTGGGTAAGCTCTTCTTGCCGCCTTGAGCATAGCCGATTTAACCTTTTCGATGAGAAGCTCGGTCTCTACGCTGTTTTCTTCACCGAGAGCTTCAAGCGCTCTGAAAAAGTCCTTATTCATGTTCATGTCTGTAAATTCCTCCAATATATTTTATTTTGGTTTTAAGCAAATATTGTTATTTTTCAGAAATCCAGATAAAGCTTTACAAAAGCTATATCTGCCAAAGGGAACTTCTTTTCCTCTCCGCTTTCAAGTATGACGGTGATGCCCTCCTTGTCCGCACCTGCAAGCTGTGCGACTATTTCCTTTTCGCCGTCAACAGCTCTGATGAAATGCACTCTTACGGTGTCGCCCTGACAGACCTCGAAGTGCTCCTCCTTGACAAGCTCGCGTTCCAGACCTGCCGAGCCTACTTCAAGCATATAGCTCTGAGAGATGAGGTCCTTCTCGTCAAGGATATCGCTTATGGGAGCGTTTGCGCGTTCACAGTCCGCAATGGTTATGCCCTCGTCCTGATCGATGAACACGCGGAGATACCACATAGCGCCTTCCTTTTCGTAACAGACGTCCCAGAGGTAGTAGCCCAGCTCGTCGGTAATGGGCTTGATAAGGTCGTATACCTTTTGTTCCGTACCGCCGAATTTTTTGAATTTCATAGGCAGTTTTTCCCGATATCTCGGGTTTCTCCTTTCTCTGTAATGTAATAGTCCCAATATAAATACTAAAGACCGGAAGGGTTCCGGTCTTTGGGTTTACTATCATCATAAAGTATTATACCACGGTTTTTCGCAAAAATCAAGTGTTTTTCGGAATTTTTTTCAAAAAATCGCAGATTTTTCCTGCAAGCATAAAATATGACCGCCTCCGAAGTATGTGTCCCATACCCCAGAGGCGGTCATCGTATATATTATTTTATTAAATCCCTTTGTCCTATCCCTATGTATAAAAGCTGTTACTTGATAATTAATGAACCCGTTTCACGAACGACAGGTGTAAGCGGGCCCCAGTCTTTCGGGGGAGCCTCAGGATCAGGATAAGCTATTTTGCCGTCTGAAATAGAAACAGCAGAGCTGTCTGCTAAAGCATATTCAGGATTTATTGGATCGCCGCCGTGTATCATTTTCCAGACTTCAAATCTTCTTTTTGTTTCCCTCTCTTCGCGTACCTTGATCGGATCTTTTAAAGTAAATGAAGCTGCCTCTTTTACAATTGCCACATCTTCACTGCTGACCTGTTTGAGAAGTTCAGCTATATAAGCTTCTTCAGCCTGCTTGTCAGCCTTTGCCAGACTATAGCTTCTTCCTGCCGCACTTGCGGACATTGCACTTGTCATTGGAACTGCACACATTGCTGTTGCTGCTAAAACTGTGATCATTCTTTTAAAATTGACCTTCATAATCATTTCTCCTTAATTTAAATTTAAAAAATACTGATTCGTAAAATAAAATTATGCCTGTGTGATATTGTCTGTTTTTGTTTGGATTTGTTTGGATTTTGTTTGGATAAAGATTTGTTTTAGGTGTCGCGCAACCCTATGCTTTTATTATACTCATTTTTTTGCGTTTGTATAGATGACATTTGTCACTTTCGCAGTGACATTTGTCACTAAAATAATGACATTTGTCACTTCTGTGCGCTAAAGCAAACAGGCGGCAAATGCCGCCTGCTGTATGTTTATTTCCTTTGTCCGTCTGTGTTTTTGCCGAATATATCTTCCTTTGTGAGCACAAGAACTGCTTTCTGCGCCGCTTTTTCTTCCATCTTTTTCTCAAAATCAATATCTCTCGCGTCAGATTCAGGCTCTTCAAAGTAAACACTCACTGTAATCTCTACAGTCTCTATATCATTATCTCCATTCGTACCCAATTCAAGAACATTCAGCTGCTTGTCGAGAATGAACTTCTTTCCGCCGTAACCGTTTCCGCCGCCGTAGTTTTTCCCCTGTATCATATTTCTTTCATATACATATACAGCATCTTTATCTCCCGTATAATCAGCAGAATATACAGCATGGGGCAAAAAGCTCAGCTCCTTGTTTTCAAGGATATAATAATTGATGATGATGTCGCCCTCCTGCTTTGTGTACTTCTTATAGCCGCTTATCTCGTCGCCGAATTTCTTATACTCGGCAAACGGAGTATTTTTCAGCTGTGATATACCATACGAGTGAAACTGAGTTGTCGAGTTCGTTCTGACCGTTATATCTTCTTTATAGCTGAGACTTGCAATACCTGCCATAGCAAGCAGGAACACGAACGCCATTACTATTGTAAGAAAAAGCGTCACTATGAAAAACTTTACAGGCGGAATCATGGGCTTTTTATTTGTCTCTATGCCCTCTGCCGCTTCTTTAAGACGTCTGTTGACTTTTTTCCTGTACAAAACCATAAATACTATCATAGTAACTATTATAAATAAAGCCGCCGCACCAAAGGCTATGATAACTGTTCTTTCCGACATTGTTCTCCCTCCTTATATACCTAAAAATTCCTTGAATATGTAGTAATACGTCCGCGTTACGTCTACCTTTGCGCCGTTTTTCATGGTCAGCAGGAATTTCTGCGACAGCGCAGGACGTATGCTCTTTATGTGCGATACGGACACTATCACCGAATTGCTCACGCGGATAAACTCCTTTGAGTCGAGTATCTCCTCGAGACGTTTCAGCGGCTCGGACAGCTTGTACTCGTCCTCTCCGCAGTATGCCACTATATCATGGGCAAAGCTCTCGATGTGGGATATATCCTTTGTTTCGAGCCTGTATATCTCCTCATTGCGCCGCGCTATAAGGTGCGACACCGTGACGTTGCTCTCGGAGAGTATCAGCTCCGCACTGTCGTCTATGTCTATGCCCTTTTTTATGAGCTCAGCCGCTATGGAATCGTAGTGTTCGTCGCTTACAAGCAATCTTATCTTCATTTGCTCACATCGCCTCCCTGTTCCTATTTTTTTATATTTTCCCCGCCGAAGGCGGGGAAAATATCCTCAAATGCCCTTAGCAAAAGAATATATGTAATCAGTGGTAATAGCTATTCCCTGTGATTTTATTATAATTGAGAAGCTGACAAAAATCAATACGCTATGCATACCTTGCACTCTCCGATTCACAGCTTGCACAGGGCTCTCCCTAAAACGAAATGTATAAACCTCTGTCACGAATATATCAACTATAAGCAAATCTATAACACTTTATTACAATTTGTAGTAAAAAACTGCACTTTTATGACTGATGTTCATAATTTGTTCATCATCACCCCCTTGTCAAATTTTGCATTACATGGTATACTTAGAATGATATTTTATGCCCGAGGCAAGCACTGTCCAAGGGCAGAATGAGAAGGAGAAATGTTTTATGCAGTTTGGACACTTTGACCTTGAAAATAAGGAATATGTCATCACTAACCCAGCGACTCCCGCGCCATGGGCTAACTACCTCGGAGACCCCGAGTACGGCGCTATGATATCCAATAACGCAGCAGGCTACAGCTTCGTTAAGTCAGGCGCTAACGGACGTCTTTCACGCTTCCGCTTCAATTCGGATATGGCGCTCCCCGGACGTTACATCTATATAAGAGACAACGACACAGCCGATTACTGGTCGGCTTCATGGCAGCCTGTGGGCAAGCCCCTTGACAAGTACAAGAGCGAATGCCGCCACGGTACTGCTTATACTGTTATTTCAGCTGAATACGCTGATATCAAGTCTGAAACTACATACTACGTTCCCTACGGAAAGACATACGAAGTATGGAGAGCTAAGATAACAAACAACTCCTCAAAGGAGAGAAAGCTCTCTGTATTCGGCTTTATCGAGTTCACCAACGAGCCTAACTACGAGCAGGATCAGGTAAACCTCCAGTACACACTGTTCATCACTCGCACAAGCTTTGAGGGCGGAAACCGCATTATCCAGCACATGAACGAGAATACAGGCTTCGACGAGAACGGCTACAACGGTCAGGAGAGATTCTTCGGCATGGTAGGTCAGCCCGTTACAGGCTGCTGCGGAAGTCTCAGCGACTTCATCGGACCTTACAGAACTTTCTCGAATCCTATCGCTGTCGAGAACGGCAAGTGCAGCGGCGTTATGAACTATAACTCAAACTCCTGCGGTGCTCTCCAGAGCGATATCACTCTTGCTCCAGGCGAGACAAAGGAATTCATCTTCGTACTCGGCGAGCGCAAGGACCCCGAGGCTGCCGCTATCCTCGACGAATACAAGGCAGCAGGCAAGGTGGACGCTGAAGTTAAGCAGCTCAAGGACTACTGGCACGGTCAGCTCTCAAACTTCAAGGTAGAGACTCCGTCAGACGAGTTCAACAACATGATAAACGTATGGAACGCTTACCAGTGCTTCATCACATTCATCTGGTCAAGAGCAGCTTCATTCGTATACTGCGGACTCAGAAACGGCTACGGCTACCGCGATACTGTACAGGATATCCAGGGTATCATTCACCTCGATCCCGAAATGGCAGCCGAGAAGATACGCTTCATGCTCTCCGCTCAGGTAAGCAACGGCGGCGGTCTCCCACTTGTTAAGTTCGACCACAACGCAGGTCACGAGACCTGTCCCGACGAGAACGACGAGCACAGCGTTTACGCTAAGGAAACAGGTCACCCATCTTACCGTGCTGACGACGCTCTCTGGCTCTTCCCCACTATCGTAAAGTACCTCGGCGAGAGCGGCAACAAGGGCTTCCTCGACGAAGTTATCACATACGCAGAAGAGGGCGGCGGAAAGGCTACCGTTTACGAGCACCTCAAGAATGCTATCCGCTTCTCTATGGAGCGCCTCGGCAGTCACGATATGCCGGCAGGTCTCCACGCTGACTGGAACGACTGTCTCCGCCTCGGCGCACAGGGCGAGTCCACATTCGTGGCATTCCAGCTCTACTACGCTATGAATGTAATGCGCGACATGGCTAAGGACAAGAACGATACAGACTACATCGCATACCTCGACGGCGTTCAGAAGAAGCTGGGCGACGCTCTCGAAAAGTGCTGGGACGAGGACAGATTTATCCGCGGTATCCGCGACAATGGCGTTATCGTCGGTGCCAAGAAGGATCCCGAGGCTAATATGTGGCTCAATCCTCAGAGCTGGAGCGTAATCTCACGCTTTGCTTCCGACGAGCAGGCTGAAAAGGCTATGAACAGCGTTCACGATATACTCAATACACCTTACGGTGCTAAGCTCCTTGATCCTCCTTACAAGTATCACCACTTCAAGGGCGCTCTCATGCAGGTATTCAACCTCGATACAAAGGAAAACGGCGGTATCTTCTCACAGTCACAGGGCTGGCTCATACTCGCCGAGGCTCTCCTCGGTCACGGTGACCGCGCATTCGAGTACTTCCTCGAAAGCTCGCCTGCCGCTATGAACGACAAGGCTGAAATTCGCGTTATGGAGCCATATGTACACGGTCAGTTCACCGAGTCGAAGGCTTCTCCTTACGAGGGACGTTCACACGTTCACTGGCTCACAGGTACAGCTTCTACAGTAATGGTAGGCTGTGTTGAGGGTATCTGCGGTATGCGTCCCGACCTTAACGGACTTGCTATCGCTCCGTCTATCCCTGCTAAGTGGGACGGCTTCAAAATTGAGAAGAACTTCCGCGGCAAGAAGCTCAACATCACTATCGACAACTCCGCACACGTTCAGAGCGGCGTTAAGGAGCTCACTCTCAACGGCGAGAAGCTTGCAGGCAACTATGTTCCTGCTGATAAGCTTGCCGATGTTAATGAGATAAAGGTAGTTATGGGCTAACAAAACTTAGAACTAAGAACTAAGAACTAAGAACTAAGAGCTAAGAATTAAGGCACCGTAAAATTACGGTGCCTTTTCATTTTTATAGTATGATATGTAGGGGAGCCCGCCCTCGGGCTCCCGACATGGATTATACGCCTATCACGGGCTGTCGGGGACGCCAGCCCCTACATATGGTCATTTATAGCCGCTGCAAGACCTGCGGGCGGCGTTCCGCCGCCCCTACAGGCTAAGGGCTTTTTTGTGCATATGCAACTATTCGAGAGCTGTCTGATTGGTAAAAATCACGAAAATGACAAGTTTGCTTTGCAAAGTCTTGACAAGTACACTTGGCAGTGCTATAATACAATTACCAAGTATACTTGTCAAAAATCGTCAACAAAACTTTGCATGATATGGGAGGTAACATTTATGAATAAAGAAGAAATACTCGCTAAAAGCCGACAGGAAAACAAAAACCGCGATATCGCCGAACTGGAAAACGGAAAAAGCGCCGCCAAATTTGCAATTATAACTTCTGCGATCTTTTCGGGAGTGCTTTTCCTTCTTGAAGCGGTAATAACAGGTCATAACAATAACAGCTTATGGGCAATGCTCGCATTTATGAACTGCATGATGTGCGGTTACAAAGCATTCAGGCTGGGCAATGAAAAAATGCGTCCTGCCACTATATTATGGGGATTTTGCACGATAATAGTTCTGATACTTGCCATTATTGACTTTACTGAAAAATCTGTTCTATAATGAGGTGATTTCATGAATAAAGAAGAAATACTCGAAAAAAGCAGACAGGAAAACAAGAACCGCGACATCGCAGAGATAGACCATTTCAAAAGCGCTGCAAGATTCGCTCTGATAATCAGTATGGCTTTCACGGCATTATGGACTATGCTGTCCCTGTTCGCTACACAGCGTGTTAATTATGGTATTATCGCTGTGGAATTCTGTATGTCGTTCTCAATGTGGCTTTACAGAGCAATAAAAAGCAAAAAAGCCTCGGATATTTTATTGGCAACAGTCTCGGGCTTAACCTTTCTTATCCCCGCTTTCATCGGAATATGCGAGCTTTTCAATATCAAACCGTAAGGCGGTGGTTCAATGATAGACGATTCACTTATACTCCGAAACCGCCTGAAAGAGATACGCAAGGAGCAAAGGCTCTCGCAGGACGAGCTTGCAAAAATGGTGGGTGTTTCCCGTAATACCATAAGCTCCATAGAAACGGGACAGTTCAGTCCTACGGCTAAGCTGGCACTGATACTCTGTATTGCCCTTGATAAGAAGTTTGAGGATATTTTTTATTTTGACTGAATTATAAAAATACATTCAAAAGGCGTCCTTTCTTGCAGGACGCCTTGCTTCTTTTGGCTCCGTAAGCGATGTACAATAAACACTCTTTATAAAAGTGAGCGCGTGAAACAAGCGACAACGTGGCAAGGGTGCAGCGTCACGCTGCAAAAAGCGCTTCCGATAACGGAAGCGCTTTTTCAAATCACTTATTCTTTTTTGCTTCTTCGATAGCCTTGGAAGCTTCTTCAATAGCTGATTTCGCCTTTTCGGTGTCCTCTTTAAGCTTTGCCTCGGCTTCGTCTATCTTCGCCTTTACCTTTTCATATTCCTCGGAGTTAGCTATCTCGCTCTTTGCCTTTTCAAAATCAGACTTCATGTCGGAAAGTGCCTTTTCGTACTCGTCCTTCATTTCTTCCTTGGTCTTTTCAGCGTCAGCCTTTGCATTCTCAACTGCCTCGTCGAACTGAGCCTTTACCTCGGAAGCCTTCTCCTTTGCAGCGCCTTCAAGCTGCTCCTTTTTTGACTTCTGATCAAGAAGCGGTATGGACTTGCCGTCCTCGTCGTAGAACACGATATTATCAATGTACAGGTCGGACTCGTTTGCTACGCCCCAGCGCATGATAAGGAAGTTTGCGTCCTCCATATCCTCGCTCCAGCACTGTCCGCTGTCGGCAAGAAGGAACTTGAATACCGCATGGACGTTGCCCGAGGTCTCGAAGTTGTACTCGCCGCCGCTGAATTCCTTGAAGTCGTACCACTTTTCCTGTGCGGTAACTGTACCGCCGCCGCCGCCGAGCCAGCCCGGAGCTCTTACTCCGTCAGCGTCGTCGGTCTTGAGGTGGTCGGCTGTAGCCTGAGCGTATACATCGAACTCAATGCTGCGAACCTTTGCTGCGCCCTCATTTCCGAGGAGCTTTGTTGCGCTGATGCCTATTTTCTGGACCTTTCCTTTGAGAGGAACGGTATTGTCATCGGTGAATTTCAGCATTTTATTGCCCATGAGCTCCACAACGGAAAGCTCGCCCTTTGCGCAGTCATCGTCGTCGCCCTTTGCAAATGCAAAGTCAAAAACTCCGTCGTCAAAGGTAACTGTATTGGGATCTGTAGCCTCTACAGGCTTCGGAGGCTCTTCTTCTGTGACCTCTTCGGTAGTCGCTTCTGTGGGAGCTGCCGTAGTCTCTTTATTGCTGTCAGGCTTGCTGTCGGACTCCTTTTTCTCTCCGCAGCCTGCCGCGCAAGCCGCCAGAGCAAAAGCCATAGCGCCTGCGATAAAGCTTTTATAGTTCATAATGTCACTCCTTTTTATATCTTACAGAGCTCACGCTCCTTTTTTGTTTACACCAACATTGTAGCACAAATGGTCATTCAAGTAAAGTCTTTTCTGTTAATTTTTATGATTTTCACGCGGTTTTCACGTAAGGACGCGTGTTGCGCGTCCGAGCCCTTAGCCTTTAGCCATTAGCTTGCAGAGACGAGTTCCGCTCGCCCGAATAAATTTGCCGCATATCCCGACGGGCGCACACTGTGCGCCCCTACAAAAAAGGCGAACCATGCGGTTCGCCTTTAATTATGCATTATGCATTATGAATTATGCATTAGTTTCGCGGTTCTGGTAGATTATCTCCACGGTGTCGCGCATCATATCGAATGGGCGCACCTTCGGCGATATCTTCACCGACACATAGGACTTTCCTGCTCCGTTAAAGGCTATCCTGCCCTTGTACGCCTGCTGGAGCGCTACTATCTGGTCAGGCACAAGGTACTCGGTATAGAAGTACATAGCGCCGTTTTTCTGGGATATCTCGGTGATTCCGAGGTGTGCTGCCTTGTTCCTCAGCAGCGACACGTCGATAAGTCCCACAACGGACTTCGGCGGCTCGCCGTAACGGTCTATGAGCTCGTCGATGAGGTCGGTCTTGTCGCTGTCCTCGTTGACCAGCATTATCTTGCGGTACATATCTATTCGCTGATTAAGGCTTGAAATGTACTTTTCGGGGATATGCGCGTCTATCTGGATATCCACAAGGCACTCGGGCACCTTTTCGGGCTGTATGCCCTTTTCCTCGGCTATGGCTTCGGAGAGGAGCTGTAAGTACATATCGTATCCAACAGCTTCCATGTGTCCGTGCTGTCTGCCGCCCAGTATGCTTCCTGCGCCTCTTATCTCAAGGTCGCGGAGGGCTATCCTGAAGCCGCTGCCGAACTGGGTAAATTCACGCATTGCGTTCAGTCGCTTGGTGGCTATCTCCGTCAGCACCTTATCGCGCTGATAGGTGAAATACGCATAGCCGCGGCGGTTTGAACGTCCCACACGTCCGCGGAGCTGATACAGCTGGGAAAGTCCGAATCTGTCGGAATCTTCGATGATAAGGGTATTGACGTTGGGTACGTCAACGCCTGTTTCGATGATAGTGGTGCAGACAAGGATATCTATCTCGTGCTCCACAAGCTGCTCCCATATGTCGGACATCTCGTCCTCGCTCATCTGTCCGTGTGCAACTGCGATACGGGCTTCGGGCAGCATTTCCTGCAGCCGCGAAGCACAGCCGCGGATAGTCTCCACGCGGTTGTGGATATAGTATACCTGTCCGCCGCGGCGGAGCTCCCTGACGATAGCCTGAACTACCGTGCCCATGTTGTACTCGATAACGTAGGTCTGAACAGGGTATCTGTCCTGGGGAGGTTCTTCAATGACCGACATATCGCGTATGCCGCTCATAGCCATGTTAAGGGTACGCGGTATAGGCGTTGCGGAGAGCATGAGAACGTCCACACCCGTAAAGCTCTCCTTGAACTTCTCTTTGTGGGCAACGCCGAAGCGCTGCTCCTCGTCGATTATGGCAAGTCCCAAGTCCTTGAAAACTACGGACTTCTGGATTATCTTGTGAGTACCGATGATAAGGTCGATACGCCCCTGTTTCAGCTTCTTGATTATCTCCTCCTGCTGCTTGGGGGAACGGTAACGGCTGAGGAGCTCGATATTCACGGGGAAGTGCTCGAAACGGCGGAGTGCCGTCTGATAATGCTGATAGGCGAGCACAGTTGTAGGCGCAAGGATAGCGCACTGCTTGCCCGAGAGGACGCACTTCATGGCGGCTCTGAGGGCTACCTCGGTCTTTCCGAAGCCTACGTCGCCGCAGAGCAGTCTCTCCATAGGACGGGGACGCTCCATATCAGCCTTTATTTCGGCGATAGATGTGAGCTGGTCGTCGGTCTCAACGTATGGGAAACGCTCCTCGAAATCACGCTGTATCTCGTCGTCGGGATAGAATGCGAAGCCCACGCTCTTTTCGCGCTTTGCATAGAGAGCAATGAGCTCGTGAGCCATGTCCTTGACGGCGCGTTTTACGTTGCTTCTGGTCTTCTGCCATTCGCCCGAGCTGAGCTTGTTCAGCTTCACGCCGCTGTCGTCCCTTGGACCGATGTATTTTGACACCATATCGAGCTGTGTTACGGGGATATAGAGCTTATCCGTGCCTGCGTACTGTATGGTGATGTAGTCCTTGGTGACGCCGTCCATTTCAAGCTTGCGGATACCGATGAATCGTCCGATACCGTGTCCCGAATGAACTATGAGGTCGCCCTCGCTGATATCCGCAAGGGAGCGTATCTCCTCGGCTTTGTTCTTCTTTTTGCGGCGCTTTCTGCGGACTGCGTCCATAGAGCGTCCCTGCGTGATGAGAACTGTCTTGTTCTCGGGATACTCGAAGCCGCCGCCGAAGCTGCCCGACATGAGCACAACTCTGCCCTCGTCAGGCTCGATGTTATGCTCGGCAAGGTCGCAGGGTATTCCCTTTTCCGTGATATCCTGCTGTATGATAGGAAGCGTCTTGTCGCTGCCTGCCGCAAGTATCATGCGGTAGCCGCGGCGCTTGTATTCCTCCAGATCTTCGATGAGCTGCTTCATCTCGCCGCTCCACGGTGCTGTCTGCATTGCCTCGAAGCTTACCAGTCTGCGGAAGTCGATACGCTCGCCGCCCTGCATGAAGCTGCTCATGTACAGGCAGACGCGCTTCTCGGCGCGGTGCTGTACCTCGGGGAGCTCCAGCACGTAGCCGTCAAGTCCCTTGCAGAGCTGACCGTCCTCCATGAGTATCTTTACGTCCTCATTGTGACGGGTGAGTATGCCTGCGGCGTTGTCCATAATGTCGGAATAATCGCTGAAAAGCACAGCTCCGTCGATATAGTCGAAAACCGTGGAGGGCTCGCCGTATACAAGTGGGTAATACTTGACGCTGTGAGCCAGTATCTCCCCTGCCCTCAGCCTGTGAACGTCTGCGCCCAGATGCTCGCGGACTGCGTCCATGCGCTTGCCGCGTACCTTTTTGCAGAGCTCCTCTATCTTGTCGGCAAGCTCCTCGTTGTCATAGAGGACTTCTCCCGAGGGGTATATCTCCACCTTGTCAAGGGAGTCCGTGCGGCGCTGGGTATCGGTCTCAAACTCGGATATGCTGTCTATCTCGTCGCCCCAGAGCTCGATACGGACAGGCTTGTCAGCCTGCACGGGGAAGATGTCAAGGATAGAGCCGCGAATTGAGAACTGGGAAGCTCCCTCCACCTTTTCGCAGCGCTGATAGCCGCACTTTGCAAGTGTCACTGCAAGCTCTGTGAGGTTGACCTCCTGTCCCTGCGTAAGCTCGATACCTGCGGCAATGAGGACTCCCACAGGGATAACGGGCTGCATGACAGCCTCAATGCTCGCGCAGATAACGCTGCAACGACTTTTAGCCGCCTTTATGAGGGCGGCTATACGCATATGTTCGTATTCGTGGTTTGTGCTGTCAACGGGAGTGAAAACCAGTTCCTTTGACGGGAACAGCACTGCTTCCTCGCAGCCTGCCATCATGTTGATGTCGTCGCAGAGCTTTTTCGCTTCGGCTTCCGTGCCCGTTATTACAATGTCTATCTTTCCCCTGTCCCCGAGAGCGTAAATGAGCTGCGCCCTGTGTATATGGGAAAGACCTGTCACGGAGACAGGTGAGATGTTTTTGTCAACAGCCTCCCGCAGGCTTTTGAAGCCTGCAAGCTCGCTGAATATTTGTCTGAAAAGTTCCATTTGTTTCTCCGTTAGGAATTGTACTTGTTCATGGCTTCGTCGGTCTTGTCCTGAACCATGAGCTTTATGCACTCGCAGGCGTTCTTCGCGGACTCAGCCATTTTCTCCGAGTCCTCCTTGCCGAACTTGCCCAGAACCCACTTTGCAAGATCATAGTCGGGGTGGGGCTTCTTGCCAACGCCCATTTTTATGCGCGGGAAGTCGTCCCTGCCCGTCAGCTCGCATATGCTGCGGAGACCGTTGTGTCCGCCGTGGCTGCCCTTGCGGCGTATGCGGAGCTTTCCGCAGTCCAGTGAGATATCGTCACATACGACTATAAGGTGGTCAGCTTCTATCTTGTAGAACTCTAGCGCCTGCACTATAGCTTCACCGCTGTTGTTCATGTAGGTGGTGGGCTTCAGCAGCAGACAGCGCTTGCCCTCGATAGTGACCTCGGCAGTCTTGCCCTTGAATTTAAGGCGGTCTATCTTCTCACCAAGCTGCTCCGCCAGCATATCCAGCACCATGAAGCCTGCATTGTGTCGGGTGTTCTCGTATTCAAGCCGGATTGCCAAGACCTGCTATTACATATTCTATTTTACCTCTTGCCGCATTAGAATTTGCGGAAATCCTGTCGAACACATCAAAAATACTCATTTTATCTTCTTCTCTCTTAAATTTATATCCGTAGGGAACGCCGCCCTCGGCGTTCCGATGTAGGGGACGGCGTCCTCGACGTCCCGATGTAGGGGCGGATATTATCCGCCCATTAAGGGAACGCCCTCACTTGCAGGGCGTTCCCTCTTGAAAAACAGTCCACCGGACTGTTTTTCAATTCACCCTTTGCGGAGCGCCTTCGTAACTGCGGGGCTTTGCCCCACACCCCACCAGAGGCGCTGCCTCTGGACTCCGCCAAAGGAACACAGTCCCTTTGGAATCCCGTTCATGCGCTCAGTTACTATTATCAAATCAATCCAGACCGCTCAGCGACTCCACCAGCTCCAGCTTCATCAAGTCCGCAAAAGCTTTGCCTATTTTCATTATGGAGGAGTCATTCAAAAACTCGGGGATATGTGCGTCACAGCCGATTATAGCCTTGTTGCCTACCTTCTGCGCGATACGGAAAAAGCGCTCCGACGGGTAGTGCTTGTTGTTCATCATGCCAAGCATATTTATCTCAACGGGGATATCCTTTGCTTTGAGATACTCGCAGAGCCGCGTATAATGCTCCTCGTATGCCTGCTTGCTGCCTGTGAAGTCCAGCAGGTCGGGGTGCGCAAGATAGCGGTATCTTCCCGAATCCATGCCCTCGATGATACGGTCAACGTACTCCCTAAGAAGTCCCTCGTCGCTCGTTGGCACGCCCATGTACTCGCCGCAGTTCTCTGGCTTGTTGAAGTGCTGTCCCATTATCATATAATCCAGCGGATAGTCAGCAAGAAGCCTGTCCTGCGCTTCTATCAACTGCGGTATGAACTCCGCTTCAAAACCGATATAAATGCGGATATCGTCGGCGTACTCCTTTTTCAGCGCGGTCAGGGACGCAAAATAGCCGTCTACCTCCGCAGGAGTCATTCTTATATGTGAAACATATCCGTCCTCAAATACCCACGGGCAGTGGTCCGCAAAGCCAAGCACCTGAAAGCCGCCCTCGATAGCGCTTTCCACGAACTCCCTGTCTGTGCCCCTTGCGTGTCCGCAGCGTTCGGTATGGGTATGATAATTAGCAAGCATAAACAGCTCTCCTTTCAAAGTATGATTATACCACTTTCCGTGAAAAAATTCAAGTGTAATGCAGGACGGTTTATGTTGACATCTTTTCGGCGGTATATTATAATTGTTTTATACATCGTTTTTGTAGGGGCGGCGTTTCGCCGCCCGTAATACAAGGGAACGCCTTCACTTGCAAGGCGTCCCTTAATGGGCTGTCGAGGACGCCAGCCCCTACAAATGGTTATTTGAAGTTGATTCGTCAGGCTCGGAACGCCGAGGGCGGCGTTCCCTACACATGGTTGTTTGAAGCCGTTTCGTCAGGTGCGGACTGCCAAAGGCAGCCCCTGCAAATAAATACTCGGGAGGGATACAATGGACAAGATATTCTCCGTAAAACTGAATAAGGCTCGGTGCGCCGCGGATATCGGCGACGGCAGCGAGCGCGGCGAGTACGTCCCTCAGGACTACATTCTCCGCAGGCTGGGCAGACCGCACCGCGCTGTCAGTCTAATGTACTGCTACTATCCGCTGGACAAGGAGTTCCCTGCCCGTATCTCGGAAGTTCCCAACATGAGAAAGGCTCGTTTCCAGTGGGACTACCCCTACGATGACTACTTCCCGTACCTCGGCGGTCCGGGCGGCAATACCGACGGCGAGCCCTTCACCTCAATGCGCGATATCCGCCGACACGGTCAGGACGTTATTCTTACCCTTACCATTGATCCCTTTGTCTCCGACGAGCACCTCGCCGCTATCGGCGATGACCTGCGCCCGTTCGGCAGGCTCTTCCTGCGTATCAATCACGAAGCCACCGGAAACTGGTTCGAGTTCAACAAGCGTGCTGCCTATCAGCAGGTAGCGGACTTCTACTGCCGCGCCATACACATCATAAAGGAACACGCTCCCAATGTGCTGACTATCCTCTGCATCGGCGGAGTCGAGGACCTGAACGCCGAGGAAATGGTAAAAGAAAAGGAGTTCGCACAGGCTGTCCGCGAGACCGATATCTGGTCGGTGGATAAGTACATATCCCTCCACTGGGGATTCCCCTTTGATATAGCCGAAAGGGGCGGAAGCTCTCATCAGCGCACCTCCGTAAAGGACATTTTCGAGATGATAAAGCGAAGCTATGAGCGCTTTATGTACCTCAACGGCGGCGTTCCCAAGCCCATGCTGGTGTCGGAGCTTAACTCCGACGGCGATGTGTCGGGAGCATACGGACAGGCTGAGGATATACAGCGATTCTACGACATGATAGAAGCCGAAAACGCCGACTGGCTGTCGGGAGTGACCTTTTATCAGTTCCGTGACCGCGGCAGGCTCGGTCTGGAGATACAGGACGTAAACCACCGCGATACAGGCGTACCACAGCCCGTCATGGACGTTTACAGGGAGATAATACACCGTCCCCGTTTTATGCCGACTATGGTCAAGGGAGAAGAAATCACCCTGCCTGTGAAGCTGCGCTGGGGAAGCTCCGAGGACGCAGAGGGTATTGCCATACCCCTGCATTTCGACGGCGAGCCCCACTTCTGCGAGCTTCACTTCGAGGACGATTCAAACCTTATGATAGAAGTGAACGGCCAGTGGTTCTACAAGTCTCCCGAGGCTAAGATAATAGACCTTATGCCTGCATTTTTCGGCAAAAGGATAAATGCTCCCGCAGATATGGAGCTGAGGATATTTGCTCCTCCTGTCAGCGGCGAGAACGACCTGTCGCTCCCCGACGGGCTGTACAATTATTACTGTACGCTGGAGAAGCTGCCGAAAATACGCATAAGAACAGCTCCCACAGAGCCGCGTCCCGATTAATCAGTTTAAATAAAGGAGAAATAACATGAAAACATCAGTTGTAATAGTTTGCGCAGGAAACTCCACCAGAATGGGCGGAGTAAACAAGATACTGCTGCCGCTGGGCGAGCGAAAGGTAATAGGCGTTACCATGCAGGCTTTTCAGGCTTGCGAAAGCGTCAGCGAGATAGTCATAGTTGCCCGTGAGGACGATATCCCTGCCATTAAAGCCGAGGCAGAAGCCGCAGGAATCACCAAGCTCAAAGAGTGCACCACAGGCGGCTCTACCCGTCAGGAGAGCGTTATCAACGGAGTCCGCAAAATATCAAAGGATACCGAGCTTGTTGCCGTCCACGACGGAGCACGTCCCCTTGTCAAGCCCGAACACATCGAAAAGGTCATCAAGGACGCTTCTGTTTTCGGCGGCGCTACACTGGGAGTTCCCGTAAAAGACACTATCAAGACCGTTGAGGGCGGTCTCATCACCGATACTCCGCCGAGGAAGTACCTCTATATCACTCAGACTCCGCAGATATTCAAGAGAAAGCTTTATTTCGAGGGAATTGATTTCGCCCTTGAACACGGACTGGACTTCACCGACGACTGCCAGCTCGTAGAAGCTATCGGCGGCAAGGTGGCTATGACCGTGGGAGATTATACCAATATCAAGATAACTACTCCCGAGGATATAGCTATCGCGGAAATCCTGCTTAAACAGAAATGAATTTGTAGGGGACGCCGAGGGCGGCGTCCCGTGAGTTACAATTATATCGACGGGCTGTCGAGGACGCCAGCCCCTACACTCTTAGTTCTAATATCTAACGGCTCGGGCGGATAATATCCGCCCCTACATTGGATTTAAGGTCATTTGGAGCAACATATAATTTGCGGGACGCCGAGGGCGGCGTCCCCTACAAGATAACAACTAAAAATTTTTCAAAGAAAAATTTTTATCCCTGCACAATTCCGTCTCTCCCATGTGTGTTATATGTGAAAGGAGGTCACAGCAATGAATACCGAAAATACAGCATTGTATGCTTTCAAAAAATACGGAAACACCGTTCTGCGCGCTGCTTTCGCTTTCAGCGGCAGCTACGCCGAGGCAGAGGACATCGTTCAGGACGTTTTTCTTTCACTTCACACTAATCCCCAAACCTTTAACGACGACGAACACCTAAAAGCGTGGCTTCTCCGTGCTGCCATAAATAAATGCAAGAATTTCCGCAGAAGCTTCCGCTTCAGCAGGACCTGCTCCATTGACGACCTTGAACATTCCGAAGCCATATGCGAAATGGATACAGGAAGCCGTGAGCTGAGACAGCAGATAGCGGCTCTGCCGAAAAAATACGGAGAGGTCATTTTCCTGCATTACTATGAGGGCTATTCCATTAAGGAGATAGCTTCTATGCTGAATAAAAACGAGAACACCGTGGGTTCGCTGCTCAGACGAGGACGGGAAAAACTAAAAGCAGAACTTGAGGAGGAGGGAGATCTATGTCAAGTAAAGATTATAAAAACGCTCTGAACGATATCCGTCTGAGCTCGGATTTCTGCGCAAAAATGGAGGAGAAGCTGTCAAAGGCAGAGTTTGACGACGACGGCTATCAGGAAGTGGAAAACCACGTGGAGGTCATCGAGAACAAGGGCTTCAAAAAGTATCTGGCAGCAGCGGCTGTTATCGCTGTTATCGGAACTGTGGGCGGCGGCGGTTATATGCGCCTGAAAGATAATTTCGGCTCTGACGAGCAGTACGGCGTGGACTCCGAGATAGAGGAAGCCACCTCTGAAACCACAAAAAGCGACAGTGTATTCGAGTTCCCCTTTGCTTCTATAGACCTTAAAGGCACTACCTTTATTTTGCAGGAAACAAACTACGGCAGCATACATTCAAAGGTGCCTGTTGTCGCTTCTTCTGATATGGCGGCTCAGCTCATAGAGATTTTTTCTCAGGTGAACTGGAACGAAAGCAAAAGTGTAACATATACTGTAAATATCCCCGATGATAAAGACGACGACGATAATTCCGAGGCAGATGAGATTTATACTGCTATCAATGCTTCTTTAAACGGCGAAAATATCACATTCAATTACGGATATAACGGCGATTATTACTATGTGCATATGTATGAAAGCGGTATGATAAATGTATCCATGAGCAGCGTAGACAACGGTCTCGAAAAAACGTTCGGCTACAACATGACGTCCGAGCAGTACCAAGCAATAAAGACAGTGATTTTCGGCAAAGAAGAACACATGGCTACGTTTGCAGGCATAAAGGCTGACCTCAGCGGCGCAAGATACGCCATAAACGGTCAGTCAGGAACTGTCACCGATGAACAGGCAAAATATCTTGCCAAATGCCTGAAGGAAATGTCAGATACCCTGCTTTCCGAGGGACACAAGGAGAGACCTGCCAACGAAGAGCCTATTTCTCTCTTTATCAAGGACGACGCTTACGATTGCAGAGTAGACTTTTACTCCACCGGCGAAGCCTTCAATAAAAAGATGATAAACTCCACAAACGAGATAACAGAAAGAGCCTACAATTTCAATCCTATCATTTACAGCGACATCAAAAACATACTCGCAGGTCTGGACGATATACCCTGTCCTGTGGATATCGCAGATATGGACGGCACTTTGCTTAAATGCACTTTTGATAATAAGTGCAATGTTTATGCCCTCGATAAAGAACAGATGAAGCAATTGCAGTCACTGCTGGAGAACTGTAACTGGAAGCCCGAGCTTTACACCAATGCTATAAATTCATATGCATTTGTCGAAACGTCATTTTATAATAACAGCATTGTCCTGAAGAATAAGGAGCAGTTTTTGTTCATATACTCGGGCGGCATGGTGATATACTTCAATAAAGAAGGAACGCCGTCATCTATGCCTGATGTGTACCATATCGACGGCATTGACAAGCTTATCTCCGATACAAAGGCGATGAACAGCAAGATGACTCCGCTCAGCACTAACGAGCTCATCAACAGGGAGCTTGATATCTGTCTCAGCGGAGATACAGCAGAAGTCAATCTACTCGGCACCGATCATCCTTATACAGAAAGCGGACGTAAAATACCAACGGCAAAACTCCGTGAAGTATTCGAGGGACTTGAATGGGAAGAAATGGAATTCAATGAATATGCCAATGAAAGCGAGCTCTACGATGAGATATATTCTCAATATGACGAAGACGGGGTTAATATAAAGCTCTACATGATAAATCAGAACTCGGTTTACAAAATGTTTGGTATCAACAATCCGGGCATCTACACCAATCAGGAGACAGGCCGCAGCTACCGCTGCACCGAACCCGAAAAGGTTGCAGAAAAGCTGGATAAGCTGTACGAAGAATATAAAAAATAACTCCTGCAAAAGCTTTGATACATGATATAGTAAAAGTACTGAAAAACGGCGCAATAATGCGCCGTTTTTTCTTATCTTATCTTAGAGCCTACAGGTATGCTGTCGTCTACGAAGATGACCTTTACTCCGTCGGGAGTATCTGCGGCGCATATCATTCCGTTGCTGTCAACGCCTCTCAGCTTTACAGGCTTGAGATTTGCTATGAGCTGGAGCTTCTTGCCGATAAGGTCCTCGGGCTGGTAATACTGAGCGATACCCGATACTACCTGTCGTCCGCCCATGCCGTCGTCAAGCTGCAAGCACAGGAGCTTGTCGGACTTCTTCACCTTTTCGCAGGCTACTACCTTTGCAACTCTTATCTCTACCTTTGCAAAGTCGTCGATAGTTATCTCGGGCTTCAGCTCGATAGGCTCGGCAGGCGCCTCGCCCTTTTCCTCTGATGAAAGCTTTGCCTTTGCTTCTTCCATGTTCTTGGTGAGGATAGCGTTGAGCTCCTCTATCTCCTTGTCAACGTCGATCCTCGGGAAGAGTATCTCGCCCTTGTGAACTGTAACGTTTGCAGGAAGTACGCCGAACTTGTCAAGCTTATCATACTCCACATCTGCTTCGGAAGCGCCTATCTGCTCCCATACCTTCGGCATTGTGGTAGGCATGAAAGGTGCAAGAAGTGCAGATGTAACACGGATAGCCTCAAGGAGATTGTAGAGAACAGCCGCAAGACGAGCCTTCTTTGTGTCGTCCTTGCCCAGCTTCCACGGCTCGGTCTCGTCGATGTACTTGTTTGCACGGTCAACTACCTTGAATATTTCTTCAAGAACCTGCTTCAGCTTGGTCTCGTCGATGTACTTGTCTGTCTCGGCAAGAAGTCCTGTTACTACTGCCTTGAACTCGTCGTCCAAAGCATCGCTCTCGCGCTCTGTTGGGAGAGTTCCGCCGAAGTACTTGTCAGCCATTGCAACGGTACGTGAAACAAGGTTTCCGAAGCCGTTGGCAAGGTCGGAGTTTATACGGTTTATCATTATCTCGTTGGAGAAAAGGCTGTCTGCGCCCAGAGCCATTTCGCGAAGGATATGGTATCTGATAGAGTCACAGCCGTAGCGCTCGCCCAGTACGAAAGGATCAACAACGTTGCCCAGTGACTTGGACATCTTAACGCTTTCGCCGCCCTTGCTCTGCATGGTGATATAGCCGTGTACAGCAAGGTGCTTAGGCAGAGGCAGGTCAAGTGCCATGAGCATTGCAGGCCAGATGATAGCGTGGAAACGCATGATGTCCTTTGCTACCATGTGAACATCAGCAGGCCAGTACTTCTCATAGTCATTGTATGCGGAGTTCTCATAGCCGAGAGCTGTGATATAGTTTGAAAGCGCGTCTATCCATACGTATACAACGTGCTTGTCGTCAAAGGTAACAGGTACGCCCCACTTAAATGTGGTTCTTGATACGCAGAGGTCCTCCAGACCGGGCTTGATGAAGTTGTTTACCAGCTCAACAGCTCTTGTCTTTGGACGGAGATAGTCAGTCTCGAGAAGAAGCTTCTCTATGCGCTCTGCAAAGGGAGACATCTTGAAGAAGTAAGCCTCCTCCTTGGCATACTTTACAGGTCTGTGACATTCGGGACAGCAGCCGTTCTCGTCAAGCTGAGAGTCAGTCCAGAAGCTCTCGCAGGGAGTACAGTACTTGCCCGAGTATTCGCCCTTGTAGATATAGCCCTTGTCGTAAAGTGCCTTGAATATCTTCTGAACGGCTTCTACGTGATAGTCGTCAGTGGTACGGATATATCTGTCGTATGAGATGTTCATATATTTCCACAGGTTCTTGAACCTGTCAACGATGACGTCAACGTACTCCTTGGGAGTTACGCCCTGCTCGGCAGCCTTCTGCTCAATTTTGAGGCCGTGCTCGTCAGTGCCTGTGAGGAACATTACGTCATAGCCCTGCATTCGCTTGTAACGGGCGATAGAATCGCAGGCAACTGTGGTATAGCAGTGACCTATGTGCGGATTGCCCGACGGATAATAAATCGGCGTTGTGATGTAAAAGGGTTTCTTTGACATAAAAATCGCTCCAATCTGAGTGTAAAGATTCCGTTTCCGAATGAAAGAAACGGTTAATTTATATTATATCACGTTTTTTGCAATATGTCCAGTATAATTAGTGATTATTGTAGGGGACGCCGCCCTCGGCGTCCCGAAGTGATCAGTTTTTAGTGATCAGTGATTACCCCTTAGCCTGTAGGGGCTGCCTTTGGCAGTCCGCGAATAACATATTTTTTCATTCACGGGCGCACACTGTGCGCCCCTACACTTAGTTCTTAGCTCTAAATCCTAAAAACCGCAATATATAAGTTGACAGTACTGATTTTTTGCGCTATAATGAATTTACAGAATCCGTTTTTTCCGACATCAAAGGAGGTTTTTACAATGAAGATATCAAAGCTTTTCGCAGGCACTTTAGCAGGTATGCTTGCGGCACTTTCACTTGGCTCGGCTGTCAGCGCAAATGCGGCTGACCTCGGTCTCGGCGATCCGTCAGGCGACGGCATCATCAATGCTGTGGACGCTTCGTATATTCTGTCCCTTTACGCCGACTTTGCCGTAAATAACGCCGATATCACTCAGGAGCTCCTTTCGCTCTGCGACGTCAACAAGGACGGCAGCGTGAACGCTATGGACGCTTCATACGTCCTCTCATACTACGTTGACCAGTCACTGAATGACACTGATATCTCCATTGAGGACTTCATCAATAAATTTATCAGCGAGCTGCAGACGTGGAGCTGGCCGGATACCAGTTCGTTGGATCCTCAGGATCCGTGGAACCCGTGGGCCGCGTGGAACCCGTGGAACCCGTGGGATCCGCAGAATCCACTTGATCCGAATAGCGATCAGTCGTCATGGCTTCCCGAAAGCTTTCCGGGAGCAGACAGCCCGTGGATATGGGAAAATAACCCGGCAAATCCGTGGGGATCCATGAACGGCCCCGAGCAGTGGGCAGAATGGATCAACGCTGTTCCACAGACCGAAATCGAAAACTGGGCGGCAGATACTTTCGATATGCTCAAAGAAATTGATGATACCACAAACGAAAACGAATAATCAAAGCCCGCTTCGGCGGGCTTTTTGTCATTGTATCTGCTTTTTTGCCGAAAATACCCCTGTGTAATACAATGTTACAGTTTTTTTACTTGACATATTTATTGGTATGACTTATAATTGTAATAGCATTTACGAAATAAACAGGAGGGATATTATGCTATGCAAAAAATGCGGCAGTGAACTGCCAAACGACGCTATATTCTGCACAGAATGCGGTGCCCGTATCGAAAACGAGCCTGCTCCCGATGTACATACCGACGACGAGCCTACTTCTATTCTTCCTCACCTTGAAGAGATCATCGCCGCTAACGAGGAAACTCTCAGCCTTACCAGCGGCGAAGCAGAACTCCTCAATGACGAGCCGACAGAGATACTCAGCACCTCCGAGACTATCGAGCTCCCAGAGCCCGAACCTTTGAACGAGCCTGCTCCCGAGCCTGTGACCGAGGTATTCACAGCTCCAAAGCCCGAGCCTGTTCCCATGGAAAAGCCTCAGAAGCCTGCGGAGTTCCCCAAGCAGGAGGCTCCTGCCGCTCCCGTAAGCAATAATGGCTTCAACGACAACAGCAATACAATGAAGATACCAGTTCAGCCTATACAGAGCAGTATCGCTCCTCCCCCGCCTGTACAGCCCGAGCCTGCACCTGCTCCAGCACCTATGCCTCAGCAGGAGGACAAGCCAAAGGCTCGCAAGAAAGTCGGCGGCGGACGTATCTTCGGAGCTTCGCTGGTGACTATATTCACTATTGTTTTCCTGCTGGCGTTCAGCCTTTCCCTTGCGGTAAAGATCGGCGCTAACGGCAGTGTTATCCGCAAGAGAGCAGAAAAGCTCAACGCAAGCACTACCCTGTCGGCTCAGTTCGACGGCAAGGAGCTTGCCAAGACTCTCTATGATTCAATGGGCTTCCGCACAGCTACAAAGGGCGCGGCTGACGAGGCAGGCTTCAAGAGATACATGATGAATACGGACTTCCGCGAGTATGCAGGAAGAGTGGCTAAGGACTACCTCGACTGCATCATCGACGGCAAGGGCGGAGACCCGTCAATTACCGCAGAGGACTTCGTCAATGACTTCATCAGAACAAACAAGAATGCGGCTGTCAAGGAGTTCGATTACGAGCTCACCGACAGCGATTATGAGCTTATTGAAAAGAATCTGGAAAAGGACAACTTCAGCGACACCATGAGCGTCAAGGAGTGGAGCAGAAAGCTGGGCTTCGACATCGACAAGTGCAGCTATGCGTTCTCATTCATCACTATCGGCATTCTCGGCGGACTTGTGATACTGTTCCTTATCTGGACAGCTGTTATACTTGCAAAGCGCGCAAGATACGTTACAGGCTTCTTCGCAACCGTTTTCAATATTGTAGGTCTGCTGATGTTCATATCAGGACTTGTGATACTTATCGGTTCTGCTGTAGCGTTCACATTCACACATAATGTGGGATTCTACCTGACAGAGACTCTGCTCCTGCCTTTCACCTGTATGCTCCTGATAATCGGAGCTGCCGAGCTCTTCCTCGGATTCATATTCAGAAAGACAAACAGAGCTATCAGAAAAAAGGCTAAGAAAGCAGCAGCGGCTGCGGCTTCAACAGAAAACAAATAAACATAAAGCGCGAAAGCATTAACCCTGATACTCATATAGAAGTTTTATAATTATTATTGGGAGAAACCTTTCATCGGAAAGGTTTCTCCCATAATTAACTATAATCTTTATATAAGTGTAACGGTAATACTTTCGGGCTGTTTTTGTAAGGCGAGACACAGGACACAGGAGCACAATCAGCCCCCTACAGGCTGATTGCTGATTTTTTATCCGTGAGACTTGCTTTTTTATAAAATATATGCTATAATACATATACTTCAAGCAGAACAGGAGATGAAAATAATAATGGACGGTGCCCCTGACGGCAGTAATCCTTATAATTACGAGACATACTTCGTTAAATATGTATTATCAAGGCATGGTCTGCACTATCGTTTGTGTTAGGCTGTGCCTTTATGAGGTTATAGACATATAGACAAATACAGTTATTTTAACGGAGGATATGAATATGTTAGGGCAGATAATTCTGCAAATAATACTTATCGCGCTGAACGCGCTTTTCGCCTGTACGGAGGTGGCGGTCATCTCCACAAGCGATGTGCGGCTTGAAAAGCTTGCCGCCAGCGGCAACAAAAAAGCCGCGAGACTGAAAAAGCTTACCGATACGCCTACACGATTCCTTGCTACTATTCAGGTGGCTATCACCCTTGCAGGCTTCATAGGCGCCGCTTTTGCCGCAGACAGCTTTGCGGAGCTTCTTACCTCTGCGCTGGTCAAAACAGGCATAGGGATACCTGCGGCTGTTATCAAAAAGGCAGCGGTAGTTCTTATTACACTGGTGCTTTCCTATTTTACTCTGGTTTTCGGAGAACTGGTACCCAAACGCCTTGCTATGAAGGATCCCGAGAAGATAGCTCTTGCCATGAGCGGAGTCATAAACTTCGTGGCAGTTTTCTTCGCACCGCTGGTATGGCTGCTGAACGTCTCCGCAAACGGTATACTGCGCCTCATGGGCATTGATCCCAACAGCGACGACGACACAGTCACCGAGGAAGAGATTCTCATGATGTCCGACGCAGGCGCGGAAAAGGGTACTATCGACGAGGACGAGAACCGCATAATCAAGAACGTTTTCGCCTTTGACGATATGACCGCGGAACAGGTCTGCACTCACCGTACAGACGTCGACGTGCTCTGGAGCGACGATGATATCAGCGTCTGGGAGGAGACCATACACCGCACCCGTCATTCCTCGTTCCCTGTGTGCGGCGAGAGCGTGGACAACGTTATCGGCGTTCTCAACGCAAAGGACTATTTCAGACTTGAGGACAAAAGCAAGGACAACATCATGGAAAAGGCTGTCCGCGAGCCCTGCTTTGTACACGAGAATATGAAGGCTGACCGCCTGTTCGACCAGATGAAGCAGCGCGGCGCAGACCACTTCGCAATAGTAGTTGACGAATACGGCGGCATGAGCGGTATAATCACCATTACCGACCTTGTCGAGGAGCTTGTTGGCGACTTCGCTGACGATCCCGAGGACGAGCCTGCTGTAAGACTTGAAAAGATAAACGATACCCAGTGGACAGTTCCGGGTATCAGCTCCCTCAGCGATGTCTGCGAGGAGCTTGATATAACGCTTCCTGCGGACAAGTATGAGACCTTTGGCGGCTACGTCATAGCGAAGCTTGGCGAGATACCCAAGGACGGCACACAGCTGGAGCTTGAAGCAGGCGGACTTCACATAAACGTGGTCGAGGTAAAGCACCACCGAATCGAGGTCTGTCGCGTGGAGAAGCTGCCGCCCGTCGAGACCGACGAAACAGACGAGTAATGTGTAGGGGCGCACAGTGTGCGCCCATTCAATGCATAATTCATAATGCATAATGCATAATTAAAGGCGAACCGATCGGTTCGCCTTTTTTGTAGGGGCTGGCGTCCTCGACAGCCCGTTAAGGGACGCCCTCTCTTGCAGGGCGTCCCTCTTAAAAAAACAGTCCACTGGACTGTTTTTTTAATTCACCCTTGCGGAGCGCTTCGTAACTGTGGGGCTTTGCCCCACACCCCACCAGAGGCGCTGCCTCTGGACTCTGCCAAAGGAACGCAGTCCCTTTGGAATCCCGTTCATGGGCTTGCTGTTTATTAATTAATATGATATAATAGTTATAATAATAATTCAGAGGTGAAATATGAGCAAGATTTTCATTGTCGAGGATGACAGGTCTATCCGCGAGGAGCTCGCCGAGCTTCTCCGCAATTCGGGCTACGATGCCGAATACCTTACGGATTTCAGCAACTCAAAGGCAAAGATACTCTCCGCAAAGCCCGACCTTATCCTCATGGACATAAATATCCCCGACCTTAACGGCGAACAGCTTCTCAAGGAGATACGCAGTGAAACGGATACTCCCGTTATCATGGTGACGAGCAGGACTTCCGAGACCGACGAGGTGCTCTCCATGAGCTACGGCGCCGACGACTACATCACAAAGCCCTATAATCCCACTATCCTGCTGCTGAGGATATCTGCTGTGCTGAAACGTTCCGCAGGTTCGGCAACAGTCCAGTCCTACAACGGCTTGCAGGTCAACGACGCCAAGGGCTGTCTGACCGACGGCAGCCGCGAGCTTATCCTCACCAAGAACGAGATGATAATTTTCCGCTTTATGCTGGACAGGCGCGGCTCTATCGTCACCCGTGACGAGCTTATGACGGCGCTGTGGGACAATGACGAGTTCGTCAACGACAACGCCCTCACCGTTAATATAAGCCGCCTGCGTTCAAAGCTTGCCGACCTTGGCTGCGAGGACGCTATCGAAACGCGCAAGAAGCAGGGGTACATACTGAGATGAGATTCCGCGATTATATCAGGGACAGACTGTGGTTTTACGTTATCGCAGCGGTCTCATTCGGACTTATGCTGCTGTTTCTGACGGCTTACAGGGTAAGCAGCCAGCTTAGGGCATTTATCGCCGTCATATTCCTGCTGTTCATCATAACAGAGGAGCTTGTGGGCTTTCTGCGGAAAAGGCGGTTCTACGACGAGCTTATACAAAAGCTTGATATACTGGACAAAAAATACCTCATTCACGAAATGGTAAGAGAGCCCGACTTCCTTGAGGGCAGGCTCACCTATGAGGTCCTGTGTCAGGCTAATAAAGCCATGTGCGAGAACGTATCGGACTATAAGCGGAGCTCCGCTGACTTCCGCGAATTTATCGAGATGTGGGTACATGAGGTAAAGCTCCCCGTGGCAAGTTTGCAGCTCATGGCGCACAACCACAACGACAAGCTGGGAGACAAGTTTCTGGAGCAGCTCCGCCGCATAGACGGCTATACCGATCAGGTGCTGTACTATGCCCGTTCCGAGAGCGCCGAAAAGGACTACATCATCAAGGAGACCTCCCTGAAGCGCACCGTGTCCAATACGGCTCTGAAAAAGCGCGAGGATATCCAGCTTGCAGGAGCTTCTATCGAGACCGAGGGGCTTGACGTAAGCGTTTTGACCGACGGCAAGTGGCTGGAATTCATGCTTGGACAGTTCATCGCAAACAGCCTGAAATACACATTTGAGGGGCGCGAGACCGTTATGAAAATAAGCGCAGAGGAGCTCCCTGACCGTGTGCTGCTTCACTTCCGCGACAACGGCATAGGCATACCCGAAAATGACCTGAGCCGCGTGTTCGACAAGAGCTTCACAGGCGAAAACGGACGTCTGTACGCAAAGTCCACGGGTATGGACTTTACATCGTGAAGAGCCTGTGCGAAAGACTCGGGCACAGTATTTCCGTAAGATCAGAGCAGGGGCAGTATACCGAGTTTACCGTGGCATTTGCCAAGAACGATTTTTATAAAATGCAGGAGCAATGATTTGATTCATTGCTCCTTAATTTATTGAAAAAGCTGTTTTGCCTATGAACGGGATTCCAAAGGATATAGGGAACGCCTTGCAAGTGAAGGCGTTCCCTACAAATTGACAAACAGAAACCGATTGACTTTTTCACGGAATTATAGTATATTTGAAGTATAAAAAGCATGAACGGTGCAAAAAGGGGTGGATAATATGAGCAAGCTTCTTGCAGGAGCTGCGGCGGCTGCGCTGCTTTTTCAGCCTGCTGCAAACGCTGTACATGGCGGGGAAGCCGCAGACAGTATCGCTGCCGATGCTGACATTTCTCAGTATGAAAAGGGCGACGTGAACTGCGACGGACAGATAAAAATATCAGACCTTGTGCTGCTGCAAAAGTGGCTCATAGGTGCAGAAGATACAGAGCTGAATGTATCGGAGACTGCCGATATCTGCGAGGACGGCAGAGTGGATATTTTCGACCTGACAGCCCTTAGACGTCTGCTTCTCGGGAAGATAAAGGGGCTGGACAAAAAAGCTCCCGTAAGCGAGCTTGCGCCTGCGATGTCAGGCATGGGCAGAAGCAGGTTACCCGTATTTGCTGTGGAGTTCCCCGATCATTGCGCGGATACTGACTTTGCAGAGCAGGTGAAGCAGAATTGCTTCGGCACTGAAGACAAAGACGAAAGCTTTTACCCTCTGGAGAGCGTTCCTGCCTATTTTGACCGCGCTTCCTACGGAAAAATGTACCTTGAATGCGACGTTATGAGCTACAGGGCGAAAAATCCTGCGGAGAGCTATATCCAGAACAATTCCCTTGGATTGGCTGAGGAAATAATGTCAGAATACGCAGAAAAGCTTGATTTGAGCGTTTATGACGCAAATAAAGATGACATACTGGACTCCATGGTGATAATAGTTCCCGAAAAGCTGCTGGAGATGGACAATAACGGTGACAAGATACCCGACTGGTGGCCGTTTTCCGCAAAGTATTACGGCAGTGATACCTATGGCGGCATGAAACTTGGCTCATACTGCGTAATTCCGTACTGGAAGAATGACCGCCCAGGCACAAATTCCAAGATAGCCCATGAGCTCTGCCACGCTATGGGACTTACGGATTACTACGGCACAAATCAGGAGTCAGGCAGTGATATCGGCAGTATGAGCGGCTCCGCAGGCAGCGAGCTCATGGACGAGGGCAGCGGCGACCTGTCCGCGTTTTCAAAGCTCATGCTGGGCTGGATAGCCGAGGAGGATATACAGTTCTACACAGGCGGCGAGCAGTCCTTTACGCTGAATTCCTCACAGCAGAAGCCCTCCTGTATCCTTATCCCGAGGGGCAGTGAAAAAGGCTTGCTTGGAGAGTATTTCGTCATCGAGTTTACCACAGGCGAGGGCAATAATTCAGCCTGCTTCATAAACGGTTTGTATAGCACATTGTTCCAGAAAAGCGGCGGAGTCCGCATACTTCACTGCAACGCGGAGGTCTCCGACGGAGTGTTCGGCAGGGATTACAAATATGGCATAAACAGTCCCGACTACGATAAAACCGACGAAAAACAGCGTGTTATGCGCCTTGTGAATGACAGCGGAATGTTCTACCCCGGTGTGAGAGGTCTCAACTACAGGGACGTTATCGACAGCGCCAACGAGGAGTTCAGGTGGTACGATGAGGAGGGCGGACTGACTGTTGATACGGGGCTTAAAGTGAAGATATCAGAATTGCGCCCGGATCCAAATTATGAGCCCGATCCTTTCTCGGGAGCCGACGCATGGGGCGGCGATGAACGTCACCTCGCCAACGATCCCGATCACCTCAGCGGCGCGGCCTATACCATAACCATATCGCAGGTCAGTTCGTAATGCGCCCATAAAACATCTAAACAGAAACGGAAAGCATAAAATGACAAAGATAGACCTTATAACGGGCATACTCGGCTCGGGAAAGACCACTTTCCTGCTGAAATACGCCCGAAACTGCATAGACAGAGGCGAGAATATCGCCATACTTGAAAACGACTTCGGCGCCGTCAACATTGATATGCTCATGTTACAGGAGCTTAAAGGCGAACGCTGCCGCCTTGAAATGATAGCAGGAGGCTGCGACGCGGACTGCCACAGACGTCGCTTCAAAACACAGCTCATATCTCTCGGTATGCAGCACTTTGACCGCGTTATCGTCGAGCCCTCGGGCATATTCGACATGGACGAATTCTTCGATATACTCCACGACTCGCCGCTGGATAAGTGGTTCGGGATAGGCAGCGTCCTCACTATAGTTGACAGCGAAATGGAAGAGCACCTCTCGCCGCAAATGGAATATCTACTGGGCTCTGAGGCAGCCTGCTGCGGAAAGATAGTGATAAGCAAGCTCCGCGGTGAAGCCGACAGTGAGCTTGTGCAGTCCATACTCGACCATGTGAACCGCGCTCTTGAGGATATTCGCTGTGACCGCAGACTCACTCTCCGCGATGTTGTGGCTAAGGACTGGGAGAGCCTTGACGACGAGGACTACAGACTTTTCGGCAGCGCAGGCTACCGCGGTTCGAGCTACGTGAAAAAGTTCAGCCCCGAGGATATAGAGAGCTCCGTTCACTACTTCATGCATATCGCCATACCGAGAGAGTGCGTGGAGCAGCTTATCGCCGATATATTCGCAGACGAGAGCTGCGGCAGGATATTCCGTATCAAGGGCGCCCTGCCTGCGGAGAATGGCTGGCTGAAAATAAACGCTACCCGTGAAAAGACGGAGACAGCCGAGGTCTCAGAGGGACAGCCCGTGCTCATCGTCATCGGTGACAATGTCTCCCGAGAGCGTATCGACGAATATCTGAAACCGCTTAATACGGACAGCGAGTATGTTTCTATTTAGAACTAAATTCAATGCATAAAAAATGCGAACCATAACCGCAATACTTATATAGAAGCTCATGGTTAATTATGGGGGAAACCTTTCTGAGGAAAGGTTCTCCCCCATACCCCTTTCCAAAGACTTTTATCTGGTTTTTTCACAGATAGGGCGCTCCTGTATATGCAGTTTTTTTATTTTATGAAGCGCCCTATCTGCGAAAAAACGAAAAAGAAAGTTTTAGGGAGAGAGTTTGAGAGAAGCCCCTTTTTCAAAAGGGGTTCTCTCAATAATAAGCATAAAACTTCTATATAAGTACTATGGTTATGGTTCGCCTTTTTTTGTAGGGGCGCACAGTGTGCGCCCGTCGAAATATACGGCAATCTTATTCGGGCGGCGGAACGCCGTCCCTACAATAATTACGCATTAAACAGGGCGCGATAAATCGCGCCCTGTCTCTTACTGCATTGTTACCATGAAGCAAACGCTCTTGCCCGGCTGGTTCATTACGTGTATCTTGAACTTGTGCTTGTCAATTACCGACTTTGCAATTGCAAGTCCCAGTCCGTAGCCGCCTGTGGAGCGGTTTCTCGACTCATCACTGCGGTAGAAGCGCTCGAATATCTTCTCGGTATCCTCTTCCTTGATACCCTGACCAGTGTTGTATACCGACAGGAGCTTCCTGTCGCCCACTCTCTTCAGGGATACTCTTACCGTACCGCCGTCGTTGGAGTACTTCAGCGCATTGTCAATGAAGATAGCTGTCATCTGCTTGATGTGCTTCTCGCTTCCGCTGAGCATGATATCGTCCTCGACGTTTACCTCGAACTTCTTGTTGTTCTCGAATGCCTGACACTCAAATGGCAGTGCGGTATTTATTACCGCCTTGCTGAGATTGAAGTACTTGCGCTCGAAATCAGTGGTATTGTTCTCCAGTCTTGTGAGATTCAGCAGGTCGTTGACCAGCACGTTCATACGGTCAGTCTGAGCCTTGATGTATTCAAGCCACTTGTTCTCGCCTATCTCCTCGGAAAGTACGTCTGCGTTTGTGGTGATAACTGCGAGAGGAGTTTTCAGCTCATGGCTGGCGTCTGATACGAACTGCTTCTGCTTCTCGAATGCGACCTTGATAGGCTGAATGCTTCTCAGGCTGAGGAAATATGCAAAAACTGAGAGAACGACCAGCGCTATAAGACCTATAATTATAGTTGTACGCTTGAGCTGCTTGAGCATATCCATTTCGGAGCTCTTATCCGTAAGCACCATGATAGTGCCGTTTGACTTGTCTGTCTGATAGAACTGATAGCCGTTTATCATACCTGTATCCTTGCCGTTGTCAAGGATAGTTGTTATGTAGTCCTGAGCTCCCTGTGAGTCAAGCTTGTCGTTATTGAGAGTCGCAAGGTAATTGCCCTTTGTATCTGCCATGATAACGAAGAAATCTATAGAGCCGAGAGTTTTCGGGATAGGCTCTACCTTTGAATAAGCCATGCGGCTGGGCTCTGAGGAAGATGAAGCCATAGCTGTGGGAGCGTCGCTGCTTCCGCTGTTTGAAAGAACTGTAAAGCCCTCCAGCACAGGCTCGCCTGTATATACAGTATTCACAAGAACAGCCTCGCCGCCGAAGCTCTGGGGCTCTGCAATAAGCTCGTCCTCGGCTTCTGCGTTTTCATCGTCCTGCTGCTCTTCGCCGCTGTAGCGCTTGTAGGTCTGATTATCCTCGTGTACCTTGACGCCGTTTTTATCAGGCTCCCTGCTGTTCATCTTGGGAGTTCCTGCCATGCCGCCGTTCCACTGCATCCACGGGTTCCACGGGTTCATCTGGTTCCACGGGTTCCACGGATTTGTCTGATCCCACGGGTTCCACGGGTTATTGGGATCGCTGCCGCCGTTCTGCTGTCCCCAGTTGTTCCAGTTGTTCCAGTTGTTCCAGTCCTGCTGACCGCCGTTGTTATTATTCCAGTTTTTCCAGAAATTATCCCAGTCCTGCTGGCTCCAGTTGTTCCAGTCAGGCTGTCCCTGTCCCTGCTGGTTCCAGTCCTGCTGTCCCCATGCAGCCCAGCTCTGCTGTCCGCTGAAAGGCGCGGTAGTCTGAGCCTCTGAGGGCTGAGTCTCGGGGGGCTGAGTTTCAGCAGGCTGCTCCTCGTGCGGCTCCTCGTAGTACTCGGGCTCGTCGGGAGTGAACTGCTCGCTGTACTCTGTGCTCTCGTCAGTTGACGGAACTGCCTGAGTAGTCTCGTCAGCCTTTGTAGTCACAGTAGTCGCTGTTGTAGTCGTCGGAGCCTCAGTGGTGGCAGGCTTGGCTGCTTCCGAGGGCTTCGCAGGCGGATTGCCGCCCTTGTCGCGCTTTTCGCCCTTCTGCTCAACAGGCTTGGTATATGTAAATGTTGAGTTCTTGTCGTTATACTCGATACCCGAAGCTATCTGCATGAGCACTTCCTTGGACTGCCCTCGCATGACCTCCTTGGTGATAACGTTTATAGAACCGATAAGTGCAATGAAAACAGCAAGGAGAATACTTACGATCAGCGAGAAAAGCTTCATCTGAGCTTTTCTGAACATTCGATCATGAGGTTTCCTTAACATTGCGACATTCCTCCTTCATCATTCAAGAGAATAGCCTATACCTCTTGCGGTCTTGATCTGAACAGGAGCGGATATTACCGAAAGCTTCTTTCTCAGGAAGGATATGTAGACCTCGATGTTGTTGTACTCAACATCGCTCTCATAGCCCCATATCTTCTCGATTATACGCTCCTTTGGAAGTATCTGGTGCGGGTTTGATATAAGGAGCTCCATTATCTGGTACTCCTTGAGCGAAAGCTTAACGTCATTGCCTTTCCACATTACGGAACAGGTGCTCTTGTTAAGCTCAAGTCCGTTGTAATCCATTCTGTTCTCGTCGACTATCTCGCCCTTTCTTCTGGTGAGTGCTCTTACTCGCGCAAGAAGCTCACCAGTAACGAAGGGCTTTGTAAGGTAGTCGTCTGCACCGCAGTCAAGACCGTTGATCTTGTCCTCGATCTCGCTTCGTGCGGTGAGCAGAAGAACTGGCGTATTTACGTGCTCGCGGCGGAGATTCCTCAGCACCTCCATACCGTTCATGCCGGGAAGCATGATATCCAGTATGATGCAGTCGTAAACTCCCGTAAGAGCATTATCGAGTCCGTCAACGCCGTCGTAAACGGTATCGACGTTGTACATATTTCTTTTAAGTATCTCCGACAGAGCGTCGGCGAGCTGTATCTCGTCCTCAACAACGAGAAGCCTCATAGGAATACCCCCTTGAATGCCATTATATATGTAAGGCATATATCTATAAAAGCGGACACCATTCCACTCTAACTATATTATACCACAAAATATTGAAATAAGCTTAAAGGAATTTTAGTTTAAAAAAATAATTAGGAAAAAAATCAGTGATTTTTTTGTGCATATCAACAGTTTTGTCACTAAATTGCCAGTAGACGTTGACTAACCTATAAATTTGTGTTATGATTGATTACACAGACGAGTGAAAATAATTTACTGTTTTTACTCATTATATAGAAAATATATAAGTTCATATACGCAGACGATACAAAAACAGTGAAACCTCAGGCACTGTTATCCCTGTTTTTTGCAGTCGGCTGTTCCATATCAGATGGGAGGGGCAAAGATATGTTATCACCTATAGAACGAAAAAAGGCAGGCTTTCCTCTGCTGACATCTCACGCTGCTGAGATGAAAAAATATGTGGAAGTTTACAGCCTCTTCGTTGACAAGGGCTACTCCAAGGAGCTGTGTGAGGCTTACGCCGACGCTTTCATCGACAACGCTAAAAAGCCCACATACTTCGATATAATCCAGATAGCATCTCTTTACGATAAGATATACGACAATAAGACAGCTTATTTTTATCTTGAAAAGCTCATAGACAAAAAGCTCAGCGGCGACGAGAAATTCGGCTACTGCACCGAAATGCTCAGCACTATCAGCAAGATAGGCAACTGGCGCGACGCCGAGGAGTTCCGCACGCTGAACATAAGCTTTTTGCAGAAATACTGCGAAAAGACCTGCCTAAAGCGTCAGGCTAAGCTCTATATCTCGCTTGCGCTGGCAGACTGCGCCGCAAAGAATTACCGCGACGCTCTCAAGCTCCTGAAATTCGGCTATAAGCCCCAGGGCAGAAACGATTCAATGCTTCTTGAGATAATGATAACCGCAGTCTATATCTTCGCAAAGGCTGACGATATCGAAGGTCTGGAGGGCGCTCTCGCAAACGCCAACGGCTGTCTGAAGCTGTTCAAGGATTTCGATTTCTCGTGGCAGGAGGAATACTACCAGAAGAGAATAAGAGACGCCTCACAGGGCATACTGTAAAACATGGGCTCCGAGTTAAACCTCGGAGCTTTTTTATGCCTCGGAGCTGTCAGCCTTGATTAAAAAATAAAAAAATATCAAAAATATTCAAAAAATTCCAAAAAATTTTTGTCGCGTAATTTTGTATTACTTTTAACCATAGCAAGTTTTATCAGTTCACAGTTCAAAACGTCACCCTCGTTAAAAGATGTTGTAATTGTGCTACATTTTTTGTCGAAGCTCAAATCAACGTATCTACGCAGATTTGTCAATACGGTTTTTGCTCTACACCAAAATCAGCCGTTTATTTTTATTTTTATGTCTTAAAACTTATTTATTAAAATCAGTAATTTAGTTCATAAATACTTAATATAAAATATAATACTAAATTTAGCAATATAGTCCTAATTTTGAGCAATATAATCAATTGAACTTAACGCCGTCATGCTTTATAATACAATTGTTGGTAGAAAAACCGCCGAAAAATCGGCTTCTCTACCGCCACATAATTTCAACAGATTTTTATGTGTCCTGTAACAAAATCGGCAAGTATATCGTTCTTTTGCTTGATCCGGTATCAAACTCCGCCGGATCTTCGGTTTTACCACTTCGATCCAGCACACATCGGACTCACTTCAACTGCTATTAAACATTAATGCCTATAATATGTTTAATCGCCTAAAGCAGTTCACGCATCGCTTGAAACGACCAAACAAGCATGACATCACAGCAAGAAGATATATGGCACTTCGGAATATGTGCTGCCGTATCGACAACTGCGTATAGAGGGTGCGCAGGCGTCACTCAATAGCGACCTTGATTGGCTTTTTGAGAGGGTGTCAATGAAGGTCGTTATTATTTTGCAATCCTGTTCTATACCTATATATAAAAGGCTGCCGCATGGCAGTCTTTTTTCGTGGCGGGATTTTTAATGCATAATTCATAATGCATAATTAAAGGCGAACCAAGCGGTTCGCCTTTTTGTAGGGGCGAGTTCCGCTCGCCCGTGCTATATCGCCGTAAATGTGTAGGGGCGGATAGTATCCGCCCATTCAATATAAATATGCAATCCGTAAAAAGCCGACAGGTGTTCCCTGTCGGCTTTTCTTGTCAAATCAAGCAAATATCTCAGCGTAAAGTGCTGTTCTGTTGCTTCTTGCTTCGTTGAATGAAGCGATTATCTTATCTGTGCCTGCCTTGAAGTTCTCTCTGTTAGCATAAGCGTCATCAACAGCCTTCTTGATGATATCAGCTGTAATGTCTATCTCATGCTTGTTGAGAGCAATACCTGCGTTAAGTCCTGCAACTACCTTTGCAACGTCAAACTGGTCAACAGCCTGCGGTACAAGCACCAGTGCAGCGCCGCTTGCAAGACCTTCCGATGTTGAGTTGAAGCCTGCGTGTGTGATGAATACATCGACCTGCGGTAAAAGCTGAGTCTGTGGTACATAGTTGTAGATAGTGAAGTTATCGGGGATCTCCTTGAAGGTCTCCTCGATATTTACAAACTTACCTACAGACATGATTACCTGATACTCGTCCGAGTCCTTGAAAGCTTCGATACAGCGGTGATAGAACTCCAAGTCCTTGCCGAAGATAGTTCCCAGTGAGATAAAGAGGAGCTTCTTGTTCTCGTCCTTCTTGAAGTCAAAGCTCTTGTCAACGACTCTCTGCTCGATGTGTGGTCCGAGGAAGTAGCACTTGTCGTCTGTATCCTCTGGTCTTAAATGGAAATACTTGGAAGTCAGAAGTATCTTCTTGAAATTGTTGGGAGTGAATATGAGGCCAACAAAATCACGGAGACTGATATTGTATTTAGCGTTTGTTGCCTGTAAGCCTATCAGTCTTGCGTTGTCAAACTGGTTCTCGTCTGTAAGAATGAATGAAGGGTAGATCATTACGAATTTAGCAGGATCGATCTTTAAGACCTTGTTCATTTCTTCAATGTCGAAAAATGCGTCGATGATATAGTAATCGTACTCTGTCTTATCATTCATGAGCAGTGTCATAACAACGTCTGTTGCCTTGCCTACCATGAATGAATTTATAGCGAATGATGGAACATTTGGAGGTAATCTTTTAGCAATTTCACTTACATCTGCTGAATAAACTACTTTCTTTACAGGAACTTCGTCTAATCTCGGTGCAAATTCGTCTGTAACAAAACAAGTCACATCATGTCCTAATGCGGCTAATTCTCTTACGACCTCAACACTTCCCGTAAAGTGACCGTGTAAGATACCGTTCAAAACGGCAATTTTTTTGGGCTTGATCTCGCTCATGTTTTCTTTTCCTCCGTTATGTTTTTCTATAGGATTTTGCTTCAAGGAAATAAGCGGCTCGGTACCATTTATTTCCCCGGCGCCCGGAGACGCTGATTAAAATTATAGCACACTTCATAGAGAAAATCAATACCTTTTTTCGACCTGTTCCTATATAATTTTCATGTGCTGATGGTTCAATTTTTTACGCCGTATTTCGATGATTATTAACAGTTTTTTGCCCAAGTTCTTAAAACAATTAATACTTGACAAAATTCGACGAATATGCTATACTACTCATTGTTTCAGTGTTTTCCCACAGCGAGGTGTCAGGCTTTATTTTTAGCCAAAAATTCGCGCTGTGGTCAGAGAAAATCGGCCAAAAGGTCAAAAAGAAAGAGGATAGAGAAGAAATGAATAGCAAAGACATGAAAAACAAGCGTGTGTTTATAACAGGTGCTACAGGATTTGTAGGAGCGCATATCACAAAGCACCTTATCGAGCTTGGCGCAAATGTTACCGTACTCATCGAGAGATGTGACAGCACAAGCTATTTCAGCATTTGCGGACTTGACAAAAAGGTAAACATTTACTACGGCGATATCAGCAACGGCGCTCTTATCGAGCAGATACTCGTTGAGCAGAAGATAGAGTTCATCTTCCACCTTGCTGCTGTAGCTCTTCAGGATCTGGCTTACAAGATGCCAAAGGTGACTTTCCAGGTAAATATCGTAGGTACATACAATATCTTGGACGCTGCAAGACTTCATATGGATACAGTCAAGGCTGTTCTCGTTGCTTCAAGCGATAAGGTATACGGCGACAGCGATGTGCTCCCATACAACGAGAGCATGATACTTCAGGGCAGCAACCCATACGACGTTTCTAAGGTCTGTCAGGATATGCTGGCAAGAAGCTTCTACCACAGCTACAAGCTCCCTGTTGCAGTAGGAAGATTCGGCAACATCTACGGCCCCGGAGACAACAACTTCAACAGACTTATCCCCGGAACTATCCAGAAGCTTGAAAACGGCGAGTCTCCTGTTATCAGACACCCTGCAAACGGCGTATTCAAGAGAGACTTCCTCTACATCAAGGATATCGTCAATGCTTATATGTATATGCTTTACAACATCGAAAAGGAAGGCGTTGTAGGAAACGCATTCAATTTCGGTACAGGTATCGCTACAGACATTGAGACTATCGTCAACAAGATCAAGGCTGTTATGAACTGCGAGAATATCGAGTCTGTTATCCAGCAGAGCGATGTTAATGAGATACTGATACAGCAGTTAGATCCAACAAAGGCATTTGAGCGTATCGGCTGGAAGGCTGAGTACTCTGTAGATATGGGACTTGCTGAGACAGTTGACTGGTACAGAAACGTATACTTCAAGTTGAACTGAGTAAAAAAACACAGGAGTATGTTCCCGAATAAGGGGACATACTCCTTTTATTATGCCACTTTTGCGTATCATTCCCTGATATCAGCCTTGTTCCCATATTTCACAGAGCAAGGCTTTTATAGTTTACTCTATGCCGACAAAAGTGTAATCCTGAGCTTCTATAGCGGCTTTGATGACATCCTCGGGAACGTCCTTGCTGAGGGTGATAACAGCAGTGTCCGCGTTGTGGTCGGGAACAGCGCTCTCGATACCGTCGATAGCTTCAAGAGTTTTCTTTACTCTTGCCTCACAGTGCTCGCACATCATACCTTCGATCTTTAATGTCTTTGTCATAGCTTTTTCCTCCGTTTTTATTATTTTGGTCTTTATTTTCTTGTCATGACCTGCGTCATGTATCTTCACCAAGTTCAGCCTGAGAGCGTTCATGCACACGCAGAAGCTTGACATAGCCATAGCCGCCGCACCGTATGCAGGCTTCATCTCGACGCCGTACAGACCTATTGCAAGGGGTATGCACACGGCGTTGTATATGAATGCCCAGAAGAGGTTCTCGTGGATATTCCTTATCGTTGCGCGGCTGAGACGTATCGCGGCGGAAACGTCCGTCAGTCTGTTCTTCATAACGACGATATCAGCGGCGTCTATTGCAACATCTGCACCTGCGCCTATGGCAACGCCTGTGTCAGCAGTAGTCAGTGCAGGAGCGTCATTGATACCGTCACCTACCATGATGACCTTGCCCTGCTTTTTAAGCTCGGCTATTTTCTTTGACTTGCCGTCGGGAAGAACTCCTGCGATGACATTGTCAACACCTGCCTGTCTGCCTATGGCATTGGCTGTGCGCTCGTTGTCGCCCGTGAGCATATACACATTTATGCCCATGCCCTTGAGCTCCTTTATGGCGTCTGCCGAGTCGCTTTTTATAGTGTCCGCAACAGCTATGATACCTATAAACCTGCCGCCCTTTGCAAAGAGCAGAGGCGTTTTTCCCCCGTCGGAAAGCTCGGTCACTTTTGAAGCAAAGTCCGCCGGGATATCATACTTCTGCGATATATACTTATAGCTGCCGCCTTCGAGGACTTCCCCGCCAAGGACAGCGGAAAGACCGTTTCCTGCAAGCGCCATGAAGTCAGTGACCTCGGGTATAGTAATGCCCGAAGCCCTTGCAATCACCGCCTTTGCAAGAGGATGTTCGCTTTTTGCTTCGAGAGCCGAAGCGTATGTGAGCAGCTCCTTTTCTGTTGTACCGAAAGGGATAATATCCGTAGCATCGGGCTTGCCCTCGGTTATAGTTCCCGTCTTGTCAAGGGCGGCTATATTGGCTCTGCCAACAGCTTCAAGAGAAGCGGCTGTCTTGTAGAGTATGCCGTTTTTAGCTCCCACGCCGCTGCCTACCATTATAGCCACGGGAGTAGCAAGTCCGAGAGCGCAGGGACAGCTTATAACAAGCACCGATATGGCTCTTGCAATGGCAAAGCTGAACTCCTTGCCCGCTATCAGCCAGCCGCCAAGCGTCAGGAGAGCTATCCCTATAACGGCAGGAACGAATATCCCCGATACCTTATCGGCTATTCGTGCAATAGGTGCCTTTGTAGCCGCTGCGTCCGATACTGTCCTGATTATCTGGGAAAGCGTGGTATCCTCGCCTACTCTTGTGGCACGGCAGCGGATATAGCCCGATTTGTTTATCGCAGCCGCCGAGACAGCAGAGCCCTCTTCCTTGTCAACGGGTATGCTTTCGCCTGTGAGAGCGGATTCGTCCACAGAAGACGAACCATACACCACAACTCCGTCAGCGGGAATGCTTCCGCCGGGCTTTACCGCGAAGATATCCCCCTCTCTGACCTCCTCGATACCGACCTCGCGCTCCTCGCCGTCCCGATACAAGATCGCTGTTTTCGGAGCGAGCTTCATAAGACCTTTCAAAGCGTCGGTAGTCCGTCCCTTTGACATTGATTCAAGCATTTTGCCCACGGTTATAAGGGTGGGTATCATGGCTGCGGACTCGAAATACAGGTTCATTCCATATTTCATAACAGTCTCATGGTCGCCGCTGCCCTGCGCAAGTATCATAATGAAAAGCTCCGCAAGCGAATAGCCGAATGAAGCGCTTGAACCCAGCGCCACAAGGGTATCCATATTAGGGTGTCCGCTGAAAAGTGACCTGAATCCGTTAGTGAAGAATTTCCCGTTTATCATCATTATGACGATGGCGAGAAGCATTTCAAATACGCCGAGAAATACGTGATTATCAAACGCCGCAGGTGCAGGGAATCCCCACATCATGTGTCCCATTGAGAAATACATCAGCACCAGCAGCACTATCACCGATCTTATCAGACGTTTTCTCAGCTTAGGTGTTTCCGTATCCTTCAGCATATCTTCATCGGCTGCCGCTGTTTTAGCTTCTGCGCCCTTTTTTGAAGCTCCGTAGCCTGCATTCTCAACGGCTCGGATTATGTCCGCCTCCGAAGCAGTCCCCTCAACTCCCATTGAATTTGTAAGAAGGCTCACCGCACAGCTGCTGACTCCCGGAACGGCTGATACAGCCTTTTCAACTCTTGCACTGCAAGCCGCACAGCTCATTCCCGTCACATTATATTGCTCCATTGAAGCTCCTTTCCCGTTATTTCATTATCTTCTGCAATGTAGCCACAAGCTCGTCTATGACCTCGTCTTTTCCTGCACGGATATCGTTCACGACGCAGCTTTTTATATGAGAAGCCAGCAGCTCCTTGTTGAAGCTGTTCAGTGCGCTGTTTATAGCCGATACCTGCGTCAATATATCGGGACAGTAGGCGTCATTTTCCAGCATTTTTTCAACTCCGCGGACCTGTCCCTCTATTCTTTTCAGACGATTCATCAGCGACCTGAATTCCTCTTCGCTGCGTTTTTTCTTGCGTCCGCAGCAGCATTCCTTATCATTCATGAATAGCACTCCCTTGTATACCCCTGTAGGGTATCTTGTAATCATATTATATACCCCCACAGGGTATTTGTCAAGAGCTTTTTCAAAAACTTTTCCGCCACTGTCATTAAAGAAAACATAAATCAATACTATAATTGCAGTTTTTTATCGAATAATACAGTTGCATTCAAGGCAGAAAAGTTGTATAATACTACTTGTGATCATATAAGAAAAGGTGAAATAAGTGGTTCATTTCAAAAAAGCGCTCCCTGCTTTCATATCCCTTGCTTTAGCGGCAGGAATGGTTGCAGCTTCGGAGCTTTTACACGATAAAGAGGTAATCTTTCCCGAAATAACGGCTGTTGCCATAGGAGCGCTTGCTGCTCCGAAGCAGTCGTGGAACGTATCAAGACTAAGGCTGCTGCTGACAATAACCGCAGCGGCAATTATCGGCGTAGGACTGGTATTCGTGCCGATTCCTCCCGTCATAAAGGTACCCCTTGCTATGGTATGTGCAGTGGCTTGCGTTACGGCGTCAAAAACGGAGTTCCTCCCTGCCGTATCAGCCTGTGTACTGCCTGTGCTGCTGGGAACAAAAAGCCCCATATACATAGGCTCGGTAGTCGTTATGACTTCGCTGATACTCCTTGCACAGCTGATACTTGAGAAGTGCGGCTTGCGCGAAAAAAGTGTATTTACTCCCGTACAGCCCGATAAACAGCTTTTCGCGCTGCGCATAAGACAAATAGCAGCTGCAAGCGTCATCTGCATGATCCCACTTCTGACAAAGGAGATATTCTTCATAGCTCCGCCTCTCATCGTAGCATTCTTTGAGATGTCAAAGCCCAACAGCAAGCTTCTGGAGCGTTCACCGCAGGCGGCTTCGCTTATGATCCTCGCCTCGGTCAGCGGAGTTCACTCGCGCTTTCTTCTCACCGAAAAGCTGGGACTTCCCTTTGCAGTATCGGCTGCTTTATCTTGTGCAGTGATACTCGCCGCCGTGTGCAGAATGAAGCTCTATTTCCCGCCCTGCGGAGCAATAGCAACTCTGCCATTCATAATACCAGAGGGTGCGCTGCTGAGATTCCCCTTTGAGATTGCGGCAGGAACATTGGTATTTATCGCCGCAGCCTTTGCGCTTTCAAAGGAGCGCCGCATAGTTTTAAGAGTGAAAAAAATATTAAGACCGCAGAATTAACTGCGGTCTTTATTACAGCAAAAAGTCCTCACAGCCGAAACTGTGAGGACTTCTTTTATCCGTATGAACACAAAACGTTAAAAACGTCTATAAGGTATACTATATATATACTCTAATTACTTCTTGTCAGCAATTGCAGCCTGAGCAGCAGCGAGACGAGCGATTGGAACACGGAAAGGTGAGCAAGATACATAGTCGAGGCCGATCTTGTGGCAGAACTCAACAGATGTAGGATCACCGCCGTGCTCGCCGCAGATACCGCAGTGGAGCTTAGGATTAACAGGCTTACCGAGCTTGATAGCCATTTCCATGAGCTTACCAACGCCAGCCTGATCGAGCTTAGCGAAAGGATCGTTCTCGAAGATCTTCTTGTCGTAGTAAGCGCCGAGGAACTTGCCAGCGTCGTCACGTGAGAAGCCGTATGTCATCTGTGTAAGGTCGTTAGTACCGAAGCAGAAGAAGTCAGCGTTCTTAGCGATCTCGTCAGCTGTAAGAGCAGCTCTTGGGATCTCGATCATTGTACCAACTTCGTACTGGAGGTCAGAACCAGCTTCCTTGATAACAGCGTCAGCAGTCTCAACAACTACCTTCTTAACATACTTGAGCTCCTTAACATCGCCAACGAGTGGGATCATGATCTCAGGCTTAACTGTCCAGTCAGCGTGCTTCTTCTTAACGTTGATAGCAGCCTTGATAACAGCCTTTGTCTGCATAGCAGCGATCTCAGGATATGTTACAGCAAGACGGCATCCTCTGTGGCCCATCATTGGGTTGAACTCGTGGAGAGAAGCGATGATGTTCTTGATATCCTCAACGGACTTGCCCTGTGAATCAGCGAGAAGCTTGATGTCAGCCTCTTCTGTAGGAACGAATTCGTGGAGAGGAGGATCGAGGAAACGGATTGTAACAGGGCAGCCCTCAAGAGCCTCATAAAGAGCCTCAAAGTCAGCCTGCTGCATTGGCTCGATCTTAGCGAGAGCAGCCTCACGGCCCTCAACTGTATCAGCACAGATCATCTCACGGAAAGCAGCGATTCTGTCTGCCTCGAAGAACATGTGCTCTGTACGGCAGAGACCGATACCCTCAGCGCCGAGCTCTCTTGCCTTCTTAGCGTCAGCAGGAGTATCAGCGTTTGTACGAACCTTGAGAGTTCTGTACTTATCAGCCCAAGCCATGATTCTTCCGAACTCACCTGCGATCTGAGCGTCAACTGTAGCGATAACGCCGTCGTAGATGTTACCTGTTGTACCGTCGATTGAGATATAGTCGCCTTCCTTGAAGGTCTTGCCGCCGAGCTCGAACTTCTTGTTAGCTTCGTCCATCTTGATATCGCCGCAGCCTGAAACGCAGCACTCACCCATACCACGAGCAACAACAGCAGCGTGTGATGTCATACCGCCGCGAACTGTGAGGATACCCTGTGCAGCCTTCATACCTGTGATATCTTCAGGAGAAGTCTCGAGACGAACGAGAACGACCTTCTCGCCCTTAGCAGCCCACTCTACAGCGTCATCAGCTGTGAATACGATCTTACCGCAAGCAGCTCCTGGTGAAGCACCGAGGCCCTTGCCGATAGGAGTAGCAGCCTTGAGAGCCTTTGTATCGAACTGTGGGTGGAGAAGTGTATCGAGGTTTCTTGGATCGATCATTGCAACAGCTTCCTGCTCTGTCTTCATGCCCTCATCAACGAGGTCGCAAGCGATCTTGAGAGCAGCCTGTGCAGTTCTCTTACCGTTTCTTGTCTGGAGCATATAGAGCTTCTTGTTCTCAACAGTGAACTCCATATCCTGCATATCGTGATAGTGATTTTCGAGAGTCTGGCAAACTTCCTTGAACTGAGCGAAAGCCTCAGGGAATGTCTCAGCCATCTGCTGGATAGGCATAGGAGTACGAACGCCTGCAACAACGTCCTCGCCCTGTGCGTTTGTGAGGAACTCACCCATGAGCTTCTTCTCACCTGTAGCAGGATCACGTGTGAACGCAACACCTGTACCGCAGTCGTCGCCCATGTTACCGAATGCCATTGACTGTACGTTTACAGCAGTACCCCAAGAGAATGGGATATCGTTATCTCTTCTGTATACGTTAGCTCTTGGGTTGTCCCATGAACGGAATACAGCCTTGATAGCGCCGATGAGCTGCTCCTTAGGATCGTCTGGGAAGTCCTTGCCGATCTTAGCCTTGTACTCAGCCTTGAACTGGCCAGCGAGCTCCTTGAGGTCGTCAGCGTTGAGCTCAACGTCCTGTGTAACGCCCTTCTTAGCCTTCATTTCGTCAATAAGCTCTTCAAAGTACTTCTTACCAACTTCCATAACTACGTCAGAATACATCTGGATGAATCTTCTGTAGCAGTCCCAAGCCCATCTTGGATTGTTGGACTTTTCAGCGATTGTGTTAACAACTGTCTCGTTGAGACCGAGGTTAAGGATTGTATCCATCATACCAGGCATTGAAGCTCTTGCGCCTGAACGAACAGAAACGAGGAGAGGATTCTCCTTATCGCCGAACTTCTTTCCTGTGATTCCTTCCATTTTAACGATATACTCGTTGATCTCTGCCATGATCTCGTCAGAGATTCCGCCGTCCTCATAGTACTGAGTACAAGCCTCAGTTGTGATTGTGAAGCCCTGAGGAACAGGGAGACCGATGTTTGTCATCTCAGCCAGGTTTGCGCCCTTACCGCCGAGAAGCTCTCTCATGTTGGCATTACCCTCAGAGAAAAGGTAACAATACTTATTTGCCATTGGTGTATACCTCCATTTTTAACATTTCCGAACACTGCCCCGAAAGGGTACAATATCCGAGTTATACATATTATAACACATCTTAGAAAAAAATACCATATATGTGATGACAAAAAAAAGGCGTTAAAAACGCTGCACTTTGTACAAAAATCAACAAAGAAGTTTGTTTTCTTCAAAAAAGGCTTGCAATTAAGGATAAAGTATGTAAAAATAATTATTGTACTATAGATATTATAGATCCCGGTATTATAAGATTTTTCTATAACAAGGAGCAGATGTATGAAAAAATTTGCTTTAGCACTGATTTTATGCAGTACACTGACCTGCTCGGCTTTCTCATGCGGAAGCAGTGAAAAGAACTCATCAGCAAAGGAAAGCTCCCCTGCTGTGACAGAAATCACCGCAGAGCCCTCATCAGAACCCGCAACAACTACTCTCGGTCCTAAGGCAGCAGAGATGATGGAAAAAGCCAAATCAAATTTGAAAAAATCACTTGAAAAAGCCAAGAACGAACACAGCGCTCAGCTGCATAATACCGACGAAATGGACACCGAAGCAAATAAGGTCGTACGTCAGTTCGCCGAGGCTGTTTTCAGCGATGACGCCGAAGCTATGGCTCAGGCTATGTATCCGCCAAAAATGCTGGAGGGCATGAAAGCCTGCGGAGAATACGACAGCTTCTCTGAAAGCGTCAATGACGGCGAAACAATGCCGCTGACATCTCTCACCGTAAGATACTGTGTCAGGCTGAAAGACGACGAAAAAGCTCTCGCCGAGAGCTACATCAACTTCTTCGCTAAGGAATACGGTCTCAGCAGCAATGAATATACAGTCACAGAGGGCTACTCTTTTATGGCAGATATGGAGTCCCGTGAGGACGGCAGCGTAAGGTCCGACGCAGAGGGACTTATTATCATAAATATAGCAAATGAAGGCTGGAAAATTATTCCGATAAGCCTCAGCGAGCTTACGAAATAACATACAGGAGGAAAATACAATGAACAAAGCAGTTATTTTAGCAGGAGGACAGGGCAAGCGCATGAAAGCGGAAATGCCAAAGCCTCTTTTCAAGGTTCTCGGAGAGCCTATGCTCCGCTGGGTAATATCAGCCTGTGAAGCGGCTGACCTTGCCGATATATGCGTAGTTAAGGGCTTCAAGGGCGAGATGATAGACGAGTACCTCGGCGGCAAATACACCACAGTATTGCAGGCTGAGCGTCTCGGCACAGGTCACGCAGTACAGCAGGCTATCCCATTCCTCGAAAAGGACAAGAGCGGCAATACCCTGGTATTATGCGGCGACGCTCCCTTTATTGACGAGGACACTATCCGCAGCTCCCTCGCAGTACACGAGCAGCAGAACAACGCCGTTACAGTTATCACTGCGGAGCTTGACGAGCCTTTCGGCTACGGCAGGATAATCCGCACCGCAAACGGTATCAGCGGTATCGTTGAACAGAAAGACGCTAACGACGAGCAGAAAGCCATAAAGGAAGTAAACTCGGGCGCTTACTGGTTCAGAACAGCCGACCTTGTGGAGCTTCTCGGCAAGCTTGACAATAACAACGCACAGGGCGAGTATTACCTTACGGATACTATTTCCATAGCTATTTCCGAGGGCAAGAACGCAGGCGCATACAAGTCCGACAACGCCGACATCATCAAGGGCGCCAACGACAGAAAAGACTTACTGGAGCTCAATAACTATGCCCGTATGGCAGTTATTGAGAAGCACCTTGCAAACGGCGTAGAATTCACCTGCACAGACGGAGTAGTCATCGAGCGCGGCGTTACTATCGGCGTGGGCACGGAGATACTCCCCAACACTATTATCCGCAAGAATACAACTATCGGCGCTAACTGCAAGATTGGTCCTAATACCGTAGTCGAGAACTGCAAGCTGGGCGACGATGTAAACCTCCACACCGTACAGGCATACGAAGCCGAGATAGAATCGGGCGTAAAAATAGGACCTTACGTACATATCCGTCCTGACAGCGTTATCAAGTCAGGCGCAAAGATAGGTGACTTCGTAGAGATAAAGAACTCCGTTATCGGCGAAAAGACCGCTATCGCACACCTTGCATACGTAGGCGACAGCGATATCGGAAAGCGCGTAAACATCGGCTGCGGAACAGTTACCGTAAACTATGACGGTATCGAAAAGAGCCGCTGCGTTATCGGCGATAACTGCTTCGTAGGCTGCAATACCAACCTCATCGCACCTGTAAAGCTCGGCAAGGCAGTATACACAGCCGCAGGAACTACCGTAACAAGAGACGTTCCCGACTATGCACTTGCTATCGACAGAGGCGTGATGAAGATAAACGAGGGCTATACCCTCCGCAAGCTCAAAACCAAGCTCGGCAAATGATTAATGTAGGGGCGGATATTATCCGCCCTTTTTTGCAGGGACGCGCATTGCGCGTCCGCTGATTTCGATAATATAACATGAACCTATTGTAGGGGAGCCCGCCCTCGGGCTCCCGACTATTATGTTACGTTTATTACGGGAGGGCGAGGGCGCCCTCCCCTACACCCTAACGGCTAAAAAAGCGTGATGAACTTTGTTCATCACGCTTTTTTGTTACAGTGACTTTATCCTTTCGGCAGAGTCGCTTATCTCTGCCCACGAGTAGTCTATCATATACTCACCGTGATAGGACTTGAACGCCTCTGTATCGCCCGAAAACAGGTCATAGAGGTCGCAGTCCACGGCTTCCTTGTTTATCTGTATCTGTCTGTTCTGCTTGATTATGACATTATGAAAGCCAGCCGCCTCGATATCCTTAATAAGGTCCGAAACATACTGCGAAACCTTTTTCGAGGTCGGTCTGTCGAAGTCCTCCACCTCAAGAACATCTGCGGCTATCTCCTTGCTGGTAACGGGATATCCGCACTGGTCGATAAGGTATGCGAATATTTCCTTGGAAATAGTACGCGAAAACTTTATTGGCGTATCGTCCTTGCCGAAAACACGGAAGTTTCCGAAGGTACGTATCTTCAGCTTTCCGCTGCTCTTGTCCTCAGCCTTTGAGGAATATCTGAAATTCTCGAACTCATTGCGGATATCGTCCTCGGTGTAGGGCTTCATGATATAGCCGCTGGGACGCATCTGAATAGCCGCAAAAGCGTACTCGGAATAGCTCGTCACGAAAACTATATTGCACATAGGCGAATGCTTTTTCAGCTCGATAGCCACCTGTATACCTGACATCTTGCCTATTCTTATATCGAGGAAAGCCGCGTCAAAGGGTTCCTTGTCCTCATATTCGAGGAACTGCGACGGTCTGCGGAAGGAAACTACCTCAGCGTCGGGGCGGACCTTATGTATAGTATCTACGAGAAGCTGTAATGCATAGCGTTCATCATCAATTGCCAAGATCTTCATTTCTTAACTCCTTTGGAATTAAAATAGTACATTCTGTGCCCTCATCGGGAGCACTTTTTATAATAAGCTCGCCTCCGCACTCATCGGCAAGACGCTTGCGGACGTTTGCAATGCCTATATGGCTGTCGTCAAGGTCTTTCAGGGACTCTAAATCAAAGCCTGCTCCGTTGTCCCTGATGACTATCTTGTGGCTGTCCTCTGTCTCCTCAGTGGATATCCACACCGTACCGCAGCCGCTTTCCGACCTGTTGATACCGTGCTTTACGGCATTTTCGACTATAGGCTGTATAGTCAGCTGGGGCAGCTCGAATTCCTTGTCCTTTATGTCGAAGATAACCTCCAGCTCGTCCTCAAATCGGAGCTTTTCCAGCGAAAGATAGACCTTTGTGTGCTCTATCTCCTCGCTTATGTCAACAATGCTCTGACGGCTCATAGCCTCAAGGTTCTTTCTCAGGAACTTCGAGAAATCTATGAGAGCGTTCTTGGTCTTCTTGGTGTCCTTGTCGCAGAGATAGATTATAGAGGTCAGTGAATTATACATGAAATGGGGCTGTATCTGGGAAATAGTCAGCTGACGCTTGCTTCGCTCCAGCTCCAGCTCCTGAGTCCTGAGCTTTATCTTCATTTCGCTCTGATATATCGCAACGAGGTAGAAATAGTAGATTATGATATCCAGCGCAACTATCTCGTCCATAAGGTCAACAACTATGTAAGTCGCTTCGAGGTAGCATTCAAAAAGGGTGAGGAATACGATGAATATTACCGTAAAGCCCTTGCTGAGCTGTTTTTCCTTGATAAATACAATGGAATACCGTATGAGCAGCAGCAGATACAGCATACCCACGAAATAAGGCAGCAAAAACAGTATATCATCATGGTATTCAAGGTGATTGTCATAGTGGAAGATTATCTTTGTACCGCAGAGGTTTATTATCTCCTCGATTATAAGCACCGCCTCGGGGATAAAGATAATGTACTTTTTCTTTACAGGAGCCACCAGCAGAAGCAGCACATAGGCTATCAGCGGGAAGAGTATATGCTCGATAGCCGAACGCAGATACAAAAGCGTCCTTATGCTGTCGCCCTCGTAGCTGTGCCGCGGATCGTAAGCCTCCGACATATACCAGTCCTTCATGGCGGTATTGACGACAATAATGGACAGCAGAACCATGATAACAGCGATATGGTCGGTTCCCTGAGGGTTTTCCTTGCGGTTTTCCATTATCATTATAGCTATTCCGATTATCATTGCGATAGAAATAAAATTATTATTGAGAATCTCCTGTATAGTCCCCACAGACTGCCGCCTCCCTGCCGTGACAAAAAATATACACAAAAAGCATTATATCACATTCTGCATTGTTTGTAAATAAATGACGAGAGGAAATTTGTAAACTTTTTTTGACTACGGTGATTTTTTCATATTAAAAAACGCCGAAAAATCTGCATTTTTGAAACTCCCTCAAAAAATTTTTTCAAAAAAAGCCTAAAAAGCGGCATTTTTGTTGAACCATGTGGAACAGCCTGTGTTACAATAGGAGCGTGGGATATGATATGTATATATCGTGATAGCAGAAAGGACACAGACGCTGCGGCTGGCAGGAACTGGGGGGAAACAGTGTCGCACAGGTCGCTGACCGTGCGGAACGTGCTGCGGTGTCTCCTTCTCTGCAAGGAAGCGGATCCCTGCTCCGTGTACGGGGCAAACAGAGAGTAAAAGAGGCATTATGATCTTCATTGTTATTATTGAATAATAACGGCAGGCGCAGCTTGAAAAGCTGCGCCTTTATTTTGTCCCGAAATATTATGATTCTGTTAATTGGATTTAAGTAAGCGTGGCTTAAAAGATAGTTCACATTTAGGCTCTGCAATATAGTATTCTCATTATATCATATAGTGTCATAACTGATATATCGTATTGACACTATTGTGTATAGATGATAAAATTAAGACGTAAAATAAACATGAAATAGGTTACCGTAAATATAAAAAACCTAAACAGAAAGGAAAAATTACAATGAACAGAATGAAAAAGACTATTGCAGGTCTTTGTGCGCTTTGCTTCAGCTTAGGCTCAATGTCCGTATCAGGCACATCGGACAAGAGCAGCACGGCTTTTGCAGCCACAAAGGATATCTCCTCAACAATGGAATGGGACACCCTCAAAATAGGCGGTGCGGGATTTGTCTCAGGCATTGTTGCAGGCGATAAGGAAATGTATCTCCGTACAGACGTTGGCGGCGCGTACAGATACGACTATGACAAGAACAGATGGGTACAGCTCTTCGGCTTCATCAACGAGGACGACAGAGGACTCCTCAGCTGTAAGGGTATCGCTGTTGATCCTACAGACGACCTGACAGCATATTTCCTCTGCGGCTGCGCTTACTTCTCAGACGCAAAGACAGTCATCTACAAGACTACAGACGGCGGCAAGACCTTCACAGGCGTTGACGTTACCGAGCATATTCAGGTACACGGAAACGGCGACGGACGTGAGTGTATCGAGCCTATCGCCGTTGATCCCGACGACACAAATACTATCTACGCAGGCGGCGACGTTACCGCAGGCAAGTCCGCTCTTATCAAGTCCACCGACGGCGGCAAGTCATGGAAGCCTGTTGAGGGCTATGACGCTCTCGGACTTTTCAGCGGCGAGCTCAAGTACCCGATGTGGACAGACCACATGGTAAGAGGTACTGAGCCCACCAAGCTTTATAATCAGCAGAACGGTATCGGCTGCGTCTATATCGAGGGCGGCAAGGTATACGTCGGCACCTCCGTAAAGGGCGAGGCAAACGTCCACGTTGCAAGCGTAAAGGACGACAAGTTCACGGCTTTAACAGCTCTCCCCCACGACAACTATCCCCTCTCTATAACCAGCGACCACAACGGAAATCTTTTCTTCACATATATCGCAGGTCTTGCTTTCGCAGGAGCTTCGGGCGGCGCTTACAAGTACAACATCGCTTCGGGCAAGGCTGAAAAGCTCTCCGTCTCCGACAATTCCATCGGCATGATCGAAGCTGACAAGAACGATCCGAACAAGCTTTTCGCACGTACCTGCGGCGTATTCTCAGACCAGTGGTTCGGCGATGAGTGGGTGCAGGACGATCCTTCCACTCCCGAAAACGAGGGAACTATCGCATGGGGCGACCATTTCTTCCGTTCATCTGACGGCGGCAAGACATGGCAGGATATAACTCCCGGTGCAGGTGAGACAGACTACTCCACAGGCAAGGGCGTCAAGAAATTCGTTTCACTTCCTATGGACCTCGGCGGCTATGACTGGATATACGGCAAGGCTTGCCACTGGGGAAGCAGCATAGTTATCGATCCGAGAGACAAAGAGGGAGACAGACTCCTCCTCACATCAGGAAACGGCGTTTTCGCCTGCGACAACGCATGGGACGAAAAGGGTATCCAGTTCTACTTCCAGCCTGACGGCGTTGAGGAATGCGTAAGCCTTGACTTCGTCAGCACTCCCGACGGTCTCGACCTCTCCGCTATCGGCGACTACGACGGCTTCATTCATGAGACAGTTGACGGTATCCCTGAGCAGTACAAGCCGAATCTCGGCTCTACCTCAGCTATCGCAGTCTGCCCTCAGAATACCGACGTTTGGGCAAGAACCGCAAACGGCGACGGCAACAACACAGGCAGCGGCTACTACACACTTGACCGCGGCAAGACATGGAAGACATTCAAGCCTGCCTGCACAGGCGGCAAGCTCTCTATCACAGAGCTTTCAAAGGGCAAGTACAGAATAATCAACTCCAGCTCAAAGGGCGCAGTTTCCTACACAGACGACTTCGGCGCAACATGGAAGACCTGCGACGGTATCAAGGCTTCAAAGACCGTTTATACTCTCGTTGATCCCGAGAACGCTAAGACAGTTTACGCTGTAGGCGCTCAGTACAACGAGTACTGGTCATCTGATATTTCCAAGAAGGAGCCTACCTACGACGAGTCACACTACTCATACTATGTGAGCGATGACTACGGCGCTACATTCACAGAAACACGTATCTGCCCATATAACTGGGAGCTCACATGGAAGTTCGAGGAGACAGGCGATCCTGCATACCTCGGCGGCGGCAAGATAGCTTTCGCAGGCGCAAATCAGGGCGTTTACATAATCTCCGACAAGGGCAAGACAGTTGAGCACCTTGAAAACGTTGAGTACGCTAAGTGTATCGGCTACGGCGCTCCCGAGAAGAAGGGCGATGTGAATACTCTTTACATCTACGGCAAGCCCGAAAAGGACGACAAGGAGGGCATTTATCGCTCCACAGACGCAGGAAAGTCATGGGTCTGCATAAACACAGACCACCTCTACGGCGGTACAGGAAACGGTAACTACCTCGTAGGCGACATGAACGAATTCGGCAAGGTATATATGTCAACAGTCGGCTGCGGTATCGTTTACGGCTGCATAGCAGGGAGTAAACCTCCAACGACCACAACCACAAAGGTCACAACCACAAAAGTCACAACAACAGCTGACAAAACAACTGCAACAACTTCTGTTTCAACTGCAAAGCCTGATCCATACGAGTATGACAAGGACTACAAGGCAGGCGACGCAAACGCTGACGGAGAAGTAGACCTCTCAGACGTGGTAATGATAATGCAGGCTCTCGCAAATCCGAACAAGTTCGGCGTAACAGGTACAGACGAGCACCACATCACCGCACAGGGCGTCAAGAACGCCGATGTTACAGGCAACGACGGCATGACCAACGAGGACGCAGGCACTATCCAGAGATATCTTCTCAAGCTTATCCCCTCTCTGCCAGTAACTAAATAAAAAAACAACGGCTTCCGAAACATGGAACGCTGATATAGAAATATTAAGCCATAGTATTTCTGATGTAAGGTCAGAAGTACTATGGCGTTTCTATTTACAGGAATAAAAGCGATACGCGATAAATCATTATTTAACGTAATAACTTGCCGAGCCCATGAACGGGATTCCTAAGGGACGTGTTCCTTAGGCGGAGTCCAGAGGCAGCGCCTCTGGTCAGGTCAAGGGCTGACAGCCCTTGTGGGGTGACTTCCCACAGTGTGGGGAAATGTCGCAAAGCGGCAGAGGGGCTGGGGCGGTTAGCCTGGGGCAAAGCCCCATAGTTACAAAGCGCTCCGCAAAGGGTGAATCAAAAAACAGTCCAGTGGACTATTTTTTGAGAGGGAACGCCCTGCAAGAGAGGGCGTTCCCTTCAAAGGGCTGTCGAGGACGCCAGCCCCTACTAAAAAAGTCAACGGCTTCCATATCGGAAGCCGTTTTTTATACTCAGTTATGGGGGAACTTATCCCTGTACACGCTTATCTCGGTGAAAACTCCCCTGCTGCTGCCGTTTACGGACACCTCCGCGATTCGCTCCGCAGTGATACTGCCGAAGCTCACTCTGTCTCCGATATCCTCTCCGCGATAGCCGCAGTAAGAGCAGAAAACTCTCTCTGCGCCGCGGAAGTCGTACTTGTCGCGGTAGGTCAGAGCCTGCTGAGGCGAATAGAGGAACCGCATATCAAGGTCGAAGTACTTATGACGGACTATTTTCAGCGCTGTAACGTCGCTGTCGTTAAGGTCAAAATTGCCGTAATTTCCGTTGATATCCGCCATGTGGTAGTCGCTGGCAAGTCTGCTGTATATGAGCTCCGCGCCCGTAGTTATGAGCTTTTCGCTGCTCAGGTCGAAGCTTTCGGGAGTCGGATACTGGCTTATCATCACCGTATTGGCGCCCCTTATATAGGGGTAAGTCCCCAGAAGCTTGTACCCTAAATTCGCAGCCGCGTCCCACATAGAAGTATTTGGCTTTACGTAGATATAGCTACTGTTGTCGGAGTTGTTCTCGTGGGTGACATAGGGCAGAGTATAGAAGTTGTCCATAAGGTCGTTGAATGAGATGTTCATTTTAAGTCCCGGCTCTATCTGATTCTGTGTGAGCAGCGATGTAAAGCCGCGCGACTTTATCACAAGGAAGTCCTCGCCGCCCTTTTTCTCCCATTTCAGACTGTCCACCAGTCCGTGATGTATCTCGCGCCCGTCTATAATGAGTGAGACCTCCGCCGCGCCGCTGTAGGAGCTTCCCGAAGCCCTGACCTTTGCAGTCAGCGACGTATAGGGCGTATAGATATCCTTATGGAAACCGAATGAAAGCACATCATTCTCGGCATACCACGAAGAGCCGCTTTTGTCTGTAATTATTATCCTTATACTCATGGCGTGATTCTCCTTGTTACTGGCTCGGCAGTAAGAAGCACCACTGTTACGTCAGCCCAGTCGCCGCCCTTGTCGTCAAAGGAATAGGACAGCATTCGGCAGTCCGCAAATACAAGCCCCATATGCTCCACGTTGAATGTATTCGCAGAGTTCACCAGCGCATTGAAGCTCAGCACCGCATTTTCGGGACTTTCCTCAATGCTGACTCTGCCCGTAAAGGTGAGCCTTGTGCTTCGGGAGGCGTTGTTTGTAAAAACCGTTCCCCCGTCGGCAGTTGACTCCTCGGCGATACTGCGAACCGCAGAAGCCTTGAAGCTTTCGCAGAAAAGAGTGACTCCGCCGATGACTACCTCCGCAGGCTTTCGCTGATTAATGGAAGTTACCGTACTCATGGAGCGCTCCTTTCAAACTTGGTGATACCGCTGACGCGGAGCTTCGCCGTCAATACAAGGCGCTGGATATTGCTGTCGAATTTAAGGCTCATTTTGCTGATACTACAGGTAAGTCCCGACATATCTAATATAACGGGAGCAATATTATTATCGTAGTATTCGCAGAGCTCCTCCGCCGAGGATTTATCGGGAGCTGTAACGTTCAGCTCCAGCTCGGCTTTAAATGGCAGATACACCATATACTGGGAATAAATAGGAGTTGAGGACTCGAATGCGCTTACGCCCACAACTGTGAAGAAGCTCCTGCCCTTGCGATCAAGAGCCCGTCCGTCAAAGGCGCTGTAAACGGGAGAGACTTGGTTCTCAGCCAGTTTTTCGATGATATTGTCGATAATGTCTCTCAGCATGATATCAGCTCCTCTCCCCCTGCAAAGCTGCTGAATATGAAGTTCTTGGAGCTTATAAGGTCTGCGGCTATTTGCAGATAGTCCCTTAGAAGCTCCTTTGCGTATTCGTATGCGGTATTCTGAGACTCCTTGAGCACCTTGCCTGCATAGGTAAAAGCAGCTCTTTCCCTTGCGGCGAGTATCTGCTGAAGCCTGTAAAACGCCAGAGCCGCACACAGGAACGAGAGTCTGACCTCAGTCGTATCAGCGTCGGGAAGAAGTATGCGCTGGACTTCACTGACTGCAAGAAGTATCAGCTGATAGTAGTCGTCGCCGTTTTCCTCTCCCGTGAATAGCTCAAAGGCGGTGACAATAGTCTGTATATCCATAGTTTTCCTCCTATCTCATTGAAAAATCGGAAGTCTGCTCCTCGTCCTTTGCCGAATCATCGAGCTGAACCTCTGCACCGCCCTTTCCGCACTTAGCCTCAAAGGACTTGCGGAGTGCGATGAGCTGCTGAGTATCAAGATTTGCCGCTGAAACAGAAGCTATATCCGCGGCAGCACGTCCGCCTGCAAAATAGGCAAGTCTGCGGATATCGCGGCGGAGCTCCTCATTTGCTGCGGAAATATCGGCGTTTTCGTGAGCCTTTACGGTATCGGCTTCGCTGTATTTCTTGGTGACGCCTGCGTTTACCTGCGCAGGCACGGCAACGAAGCTCCACTCATAGGCGTCGGTGATGTCGTCAAGGATAGTATGGCAGAGCTTTCCGCCGTAGCGCTTGCCCTTGACGTGGTTACAGGAAACGGTGTTCTTGTCGTTTCCGCATACCGAGCAGATACGCTTAGCCGCCGAGCAGGAAATGCTGACCTCTTTCTTTATGCCGCCGTCAATTTCGGCGATGAGGTCCTTGTTGTTGTCGGTGCGTACCATATAGGCGCTTGCTTTCAGGTACTTGTAGGGCTCGCCGTATTCGGTAGTACGCGATCCGTCGGTGATGAGCTCCGCGTCGAAGATACGGGCGTTCTGATTTGAAGCTGCGGCGTCGTGGTCGAAAATGCCCGTCCTGCCGATGAAGCGTTCACGCAGAGCTTCAAGAGCCTTGTCGGAAAAACGTTCGCAGTCGCGGTCGATGTCGTTGTCGCAGAGCACAAGGTCAAAGACGTAGACCTCGTCCTCGGTGAGCTTTCTCCGCGTGAACCTGTTTATCTTATCAAGAATTGTTTTTTCCATGCTTTCTCCTTTCCAAAAACTTTTTGTAGGGGGCGATGCCCACATCGCCCCGAATATTTTACGGGCTGATGTAGGCATCAGCCCCTACAAATTAAATCTGTAGGGGCGAGTTCCACTCGCCCGTCTAAACTAATGCTTTCATGTTCGGGCGCACACTGTGCGCCCCTACAAGGCAAAAATTATGCGTTATTTGGTGTAGGGGCGGATATTATCCGCCCGTTTGTATTTGTTTCCTATATTAAGGGACGCCCTGAAAGAGAGGGCGTCCCCTGAATCGGGGCGATATTACTCGTTTGAATTGACAGTAAGCACCTTTACTGCATCGGGAGTTATCTTTCTGAAACCGCAGGTAATGGACACTGTCATCTGGTCAAGCTGACGGTCGATGAGCTTGTCTGTCTCCATTACAAGGTCGGTGCTGGTGATGAACTCCAGTGCGAAATCACGGTCGATACCAATAATCGTATCGTCGTCGGCAGCCGATGTCTTGATGAGCTCGGAGCCGAATGGCAGAACAAGCTTGCCCTCGGAATTTGCATTGCAGTCCTTGACCTGCTCCATAGCTGCTATCTTTGAAGCAAGCTCGGGAGATGTGATGACAGTTGTCATGTCGAAGCAGTCGAACTCACCATAAAGTGCCGCAAGGTCGTTGTAAGTGAGAGCTGATGTTGTGATAGGTGTTACGCCGTCAACAAGAACGTCAACTGCCTCCTTGACTACGCTGACCGCAAGTCTCACGCCTACGCTTCTGAGCATTACGCCGAAAACGTCAAGTCTCTGCTGGCGGATAGCTTCGTATGAAGCGCTGATGAGTCTGCCGAACTTTGAGAGCACTGTTGCTGTCGCGCCCTCTCTTACGGTAGCCTCGGGGAGTGTCGCAGCCTGCTCTGTAGGCTCGTATGCGGCTGTCTGGTCGTCCATGACGCAGCCGAGATACTGGCTGCTTGCACATACAGTCTTTGCTGCGCAGACAGAGCGGAGCACTGTCTCGTCAAAGCCCTTTCTGATACATCTTGTTACGAACTCAGGGAAGAGAATAGCTGTCTCGGTAGTTGAGAAGAACTTCTCAACACGGTCGCAGTCCTGACCGTTTATCCTGATATTGAAGCGCTTGAGCTGTCTCTCGAAGGCGTCAAGCTTTTCGAGAGGTGTGCCTGCGTATGCGGAAGTAGGATCCAGCTCCTCAAGAGCTGCTGTGAATGACTTTCCGCTAAGATTGTAAAGGCCTTTTTCAAGTTTGATTTCGTTATACATATTAAAATCCTCCATTATGATTCATTTTTTTCGAGGCGCATTTCTATTTCACGCGCCTGTGCGTTTTTCAGCCTTGCCTCTGCAAGTGCCGTTTCGTCCTGTAGATTGATGTTGTCCCACTCTACCGAGCAGGTCGCCTGCGCTCCTATTGAAGCGAGGAACGAGTCCCCAACGTCGCGGATAACAGGTGTGAGCAGTCTGCGGTAGTATTCCAGCTCAGAGGTGAGTATATCAGCCTGCTGAGAGGACATACGCTCCGTGGAGCTCCACGACAGTCCCAGCAAAAACGGCGGTATAGAGAGCTTTGCGATGAGCTGCTCAAGTATCTGCCTTACGGGCACATTGGTATCTATAAGCTTGTTCTCAGCTCCGATGACCTTTATATCAACGTCGCCCACCGCTACAAAGTCCTTGACCTGTCCGTATTTTGCCGCTCCCATGCCGTCTGCCCATTCACGGGCTATCTGCTGTGCCCTGTCACGGGAGTACATTGCGTCTCCTGCCTCTCCTGTGGGCTTGTAGGTCACTGCATAGCGGACATTTCCAACACGGTCAAAGTTCTGACCGATACATTCGTATATCCTCATAAGGATACCGCTGAGTGACGGCAAGCCTCTCAGGAGAGAGTGACCGCCTGTGAGCTCGGCATAGAGTATGCGCTCGGGGTGCGCTATTTTTCGGGAGCTGCCGCTGTTTTCTCTCAGGGTGTAGCTCCTGCTGAACGCATCTGCTCCCGAAGCTATGCGGATACGGGAGATATCCCCGTTCCACAGCCCTGCGATGCGCTGCTGCTCGCTGTCTGTGACTATCTCGCCTACAGCGCTGCCGTAGGTGAGGAGACTGTCCAGAAAATTATCCGCGAAGCAGCCCACTGAACGCCCCGTAAGTCCTACGGGGACGTCTTCGAGAAAGCTGTCCAGCTCCTGCTGGTACTCCTCGTCAGAGCATACCACATGAAAGCCGCCTGTAAGTCTGATTATCTTCATTATTGCGGCGTCTATGATAGGTACTGCGCAGCGAAGCCTGTCGTAGAGCTCCTTTTCAAATGGCTGTACTGCCGCAGGGAGCGAAAAGCTCTCACAGCAGCCGCGCTGCATACTTACCAGCTCGGGTTCAGCCTTCGGAGCTCTTTTCTTCTTAAAAAGCTTCATGTTACCTCCTTGTTGTTTTTTGAACGGTGGTGAGATTTATCGGGCTACGGAAAGGGCTATGGGCTCGTCTGCGCCCTGCTGTGAGACCATATCCGCCACAAAATAGCGCATATCGTCCATTGCGTGGTCGTTTTCCTTTATGGGAACGTCCGCCCCTGCCTTTTCATTCCAGCTGTAGAGCGTGAACTCGCGCAGTATATCCTTGCAGGACTCATGGAATCGGAGCCTGCCCTGCTTCAGCGCGGAGCTTACCTGCCTGATGCCCGATACAACGTCGTTATCCGCCTTTACTGCGCGGAATCTTCCGTGTCGGCGTATGCACTCGATAAAGCTTGCCGCAGAGGGATCGACGATGACCTTTTCGATACGCCTGTTGCCTGCCAGCTCTTCAAGTGCGGCATAGTGCTCCTCATCGGTGCGGCTTATGCCCTCTCTTTTCGAGGAATAGTAGTACTCCCGAAGCCTGTGCCAGACTCCGTTATGAAGTCCCCACAAGCCGAATGAAGCAGGATTTACCGTGCCGTAATCGCAGGAGATGATGTACCTCTCGCAGTCCACATCGCCGCTGAAAACGTGTTCCTTTTCGCTGAACATGGGGTAGACCACGCCCTGTGAGGCTGTCCACTTTCCCAGCACGAAGCGGTCGTAGAAGGTTCCCGAATACATACGCTCATAGCGCTCCCTGACCTTTTCTGACAGGGACGGGTTGTCGTCCATAGTGAAATGAAGATACAGCGCGTTTTTCTCGCGGCGCTTCTTTATCCATTCTGTGTAGAACCAGTGGGACGGATTGTCGGGATTGCAGTTGAACCACATCTTTGAGCCGCTGACCGAACATCGAGCCAGTGCCTGCTCCACGAAAGACCGCGGCATGAGAGCCACCTCGTCGAAAAATACTCCCGAAAGAGTCATTCCCTGTATCAGCGCCGCAGAGCTCTCGTCCCTGCCGCCGAAAAGATAAACCCTGTTCGTTCTGCCGTTCCACGTAAAGTCGAGATAGTTTCCGCTTATCTTTTCCCGTACCGTAAAGCCGAAGCCCTCCAGTATAGGTATCATGGGAGTTATGACGTTCCTGCGCAGTGAGGTTATGGTCTTGCCGCACATGGCAAAGGCTCCGCCGTCAAAGCGCTCGGCTGCCCAGAACAGGAATCCCAGCGACATGGAAAGAGTCTTGCCGCTTCGGACAGCTCCGTCGGCGATAATGGCGTCACGCCTGTTGTAGTCGTGCATATTCCACCATTTCATGACGAAGCGCTGTTTCGGGGAAAATTCAGTTATCGTCAATGCTCTCACACTCCTCGTCGGCGGTCAGTGCTTTGATGAGACTTTCCGCCTTGCAGCGGTCTGTGAATGCGCTTTCCAGCTCGAAAAGCTTTTCCAGCGCTTTCATTCTGTCGAAGAGCTTTACCTCTACGCCGCCGCCCTTTACGCGCTTTATCTCGGACACATTGAATAAGTCCAGCTTGCCGATGACCTCCGCAGGGGGCAGCTCGTCGGCGAATACCAGATAAACCGCGTCGGTGCAGCTGCCGAATGCAAGCCTTTTGAGACCTGCCGTGACACTGCCGCTGTCGTAAAGGAGCTCCCGAAGCTGTGCTATCAGCTGCTGACATTCGTCGCTTTTCAGGAGCTCGATACCCTCGGCAAGAGCGTTCTCACGGGATATGCCTGCCCGTACCGCGGCTTCTTCAATGCTGCCAAGCAACACGTAATTGCAGCAGAATGAATTGAGCTTATTTTTCAAGTTTCTATTCAAAAAAATATGACCTCCTTTCGGTGATTTTATTTTGCTGTTTGAAAACCACCGTTCATATATGCCTCGGAAAGCGGCTTTTTTCAACGCGAACACGTTGAATTTCAAAAAAATAATTTTCCGATTCGTATGAATAAACAAAGAGCGGCTGTATCAGCAGCCGCCCTTTGACAGATGTTACAATATAATTTGTAGAGAACACCGCCTGACCGGCGTTCTGTTTTTATATGAAACATTTCGACGATGTAGGGGGGCGATGCCTAACAGGCACCCGTACTCTCTGTCCTGCGGACATCTCCCTGTATTACAGGAAGTCCCCCACATCGCCCCGTTGACATTTTATAAATATAGCGGGCTGATGCAGGCATCAGCCCCTACACATGATTACTTGATGTCATTACGTAAAAACGGGCGCACACTGTGCGCCCCTACAAAAAAGGCGAACCAAAAGGTCCGCCTTAATTATGCATTAGAAAAACAGTCCTGCTATAAATGCCGCCGCCGAAGCCGCAAGTGCTACCACGATAAGCGGCATTTCCAGAAATGCCAGTATCAGCGCTACTGCCGTACCTGCAACCGCTGTCCATATATTATGGGTGGTGTAGAATATGGCAGGTATGGTCATTGCGCTCAGCACCGCATAGGGTATGTAGTAAAGAAAGCTCCTGAAAAATCGGGACTTTATCTTCTTTCGGAAAAAGGTGAACGGTATCATGCGTATCAGATAGGTAACGCCTGCCATTACCGCTATGTATATCACTAACGTCATGCCGCCTCAGCCTCCCCTTCTTCGTCTTTGACAGGGAATATCAGCGCTGTCAGAAGCGCTGATGTTATGGCGGATATCATCATTGCAAAGCCCTCGCTCAGCGCAGGTACTGCAAATTTGAACATAACGCTCAGCGCCGCCGCTATGACTGCCGCAAAGAGTACGCCGTGCTGTTTCTTGGCAGGAGGTATAACTATTGCTATGAACATTCCGTAGAGAACTATCTCCATAGCTGTGCTGACTGCCGCAGGAAGAAGCTCTCCTGCCGCCGCTCCCAGTGCCGTGCCCGTTACCCAGCCAACTGCGGCTATGAATATCATGCCGTACATATACGCAGGGGTGAGAGGCTCCTTTTGCGCCGAGCAGACCGCGAATATCTCGTCGGTTATGCCGTATGACGCCAAAAATCTGTGGGGCGTAGTGAAGCTCTTGTCCAGCTTCTGTGACAGTGAAAGCGCCATAAGGGAGTACCTTATATTGATAGTGAGCTGTAGGAGTATCATCTCGATGATAGCTCCGCCTGCCGCTATTACGTCAAGTCCTGCCTTCTGACCTGCCGAGGTAAGATTAGTGGCGGATATTGCCGCCGCCTGAAACACGGAAAGACCTGCCTTGACCGCTAATATGCCAAAACCAAAGGATACCGATAAGTATCCTAAACATATCGGTATCCCATGTGTAATTCCGCGCAAAAACTTGCTTTTCAATTCAATTTCTCCGATTACTTAACAAATTTTGCCTTTATAATAGTATAATCATAGGGAAGAACAGTTATGGCGTCGTCCATATATTCGCCGTAGAATGGCTGTATATCGGTGAAGCGGTCAAGTATCTCGCTCATATGCTCCAGCTTTACCACATCGGCGCTCCTGTTGACGAAGATGATGTAGTCCTGCTTCTGTCCCTGTCTTGTGAAGCCCACAAGTCGGCTGTCGTGAGTTTCCTTTTCGTTGATGACGAAGTATATCCTTCCGTCCTTCATGTTCGGTATGGACTTTCTCACGCGGCTGAGCTCGGAAACGTACTCGATGAGCTCGGTATCCTCTTTTCCCCACGGGAAACAGCGGCGGTTGAAGGGATCCTTGTAGCCCTGAAGTCCTGCTTCGTCGCCGTAGTATATGCTGGGTACGCCGGGGAGGAAGTACATCAGAGCCATTGCGGCTTTAAGCATTTCCTTGCCGTGAGCGTACTGCTCGGGAGTGAGGTATCTCTCAGCCATCCATTCCTTCGGCTTGCCCTCGCAGTCGTCGCCGCCCAGACGGTTGATAGCTCTTTCGATATCGTGGGTGGAGACGAAGTTCATAAGTACATCGACGGTAGGCTTGGGGTAGTTTTCAACTATGGTCATAACAGAGTTGATAAAGTCAACAGGCTTGCCGCCCTTGATGAAATTCATTATGGCTTCACGGAAGGGATAGTTCATTACGGAGTCGAGCTCGTCACCGAGAAGGTAGCGGCGCTTTACACCGTAGCTCTCTTTGTTTGTAGCGTCCTCCCAGACCTCGCCGATGACTACCTTGTCCTTGTCAAAGCCCTTTACGCATTTCCTGAGGTTTATGAGGAACTGCTCGGGGAGCTCGTCGGCAACATCAAGACGGTAGCCAGCCGCGCCCTTGTCGAGCCAGTAGCGGAGCACGCCCTCGTCGCCGCAGATGAACTCGGTGTAGTCCTCGTTGTTCTCGTTTACGTTGGGGAGAGTGTCTATGCCCCACCATGCCTCGTATACATCGGGGTATTCGATGAAGCTGTACCAGTCGTAGTACTTGCTGTCCTTGGACTGATATGCGCCCAGCTCGTCCTTATAGCGTCCGAACTTGTTGAAGTAGACGCTGTCTGCGCCTGTATGTGAGAATACGCCGTCAAGTATAATGGATATGTCGTACTTTTCGGCTTCGCGGCAGAGCTCCTCGAACTCGTCGTTCGTGCCGAGAAGAGGATCAGCCTTCATGTAGTTTGCGGTATTGTAACGGTGGTTCTCGTGAGACTCGAATATAGGATTTAAGTATATGCAGGTAACTCCGAGGCTCTTCAGATATGGGAGCTTGGACTGTATTCCTGCGAAATCGCCGCCGAAGTAGTCGTTGTTCCATACGTGACCGTTCTCGTCGGGCTTATAAAGCGGAGTTCCGCCCCAGTCATCGCGGAGTATGCGTCCCTCGGGGATATTCTCCTTCGGCTTGCCGCTGTTGCAGAAGCGGTCGGGGAATATCTGGTACATTATGCCGCCCTTTAAGAAGTCGGGAGTCTCATAGTCGCTCCTGTAGACAGTGAGCTGGAACATCTCGCCGTTGTCAAGACCGCCCTCGTGGAGATTCACCTTCTTGATGTAGTGACGGGTACCGCCCTCTGTATAGGAGAAGTAATAATAATGGACGTCGGTATACCTTGCGTCGTATGAAGCGGTATACGCAAAGCAGTCCTCCTCCTCAACAACATCGTTCATGCTGATGAAGCGCTCCTTGAAGCCTGTTCTGAAAAGCACAAGCACAGGCGAAAAGTCGGGCTTTACGTGCTTTGGAAGCCTTATGGTGAAACGGCAGGTCTCGAACTGCCTTACCGCTCCGAATATTGATTTATAGCCTAAATTCCATGTATCATAGATAGGTCTCATGTCAAAAACACTCCGTTAATCATCATTCAAAAAGGGGACGAAGTAGCCAACGTCCCCTTTACGGTGTAGCCTTAATTTCTATCAAAGATGCCAGATATTGTGTGCATACTCTGTTACCGCACGGTCTGCGGAGAAGATTCCTGCACCTGCGATATTGTTGAGGGACATCTTTGCCCATTTCATCTTGTCGTTATAGCACTCAGTAATGTACTGCTGTGCCTTTCTGTAGCTTTCAAAGTCTGCAAGAACCATATAAGGATCCCTGTCCTTCAGTGAGTTTGCAACATCGTTGAAGGTACAGCCGTTTATACCGTGGTACATACGGTCTATAGCCTCGCGGATGCGTGGATCGTTGTTGTAGTAATCGCAGGGATTGTAGCCTCTGCATCTGAGGTCGTTGACCTCGGGTGTTGTCATGCCGAAGATAACGATGTTGTCGTCGCCGCAGGCTTCCTTTATCTCGATGTTTGCGCCGTCAAGAGTACCAAGTGTTACTGCGCCGTTGAGCATGAGCTTCATATTTCCTGTACCCGAAGCCTCTGTTCCTGCAAGGGATATCTGCTCGGAAACATCGGAAGCAGGCATGAGGTGCTCGGAGAGAGTTACGCAGTAGTTCTCGAGGAATACTACCGAGAGCTTCTGGCTTATCTTGGGGTTCTTTCTTATCTCCTCGGAGATAGCCCATATCATCTTGATTATCTGCTTTGCAAGATAGTAGCCCGGAGCTGCCTTAGCTGCAAAGATGTAGGTCTTTGGTGTGAAAGGTGCGTCGGGATCGTTGAGCAGATATGCGTAATCCGAAAGGATATTCATCACGTTGAGGTGCTGTCTCTTGTATTCGTGGAGACGTTTTACCTGTACGTCGAAGATACTGTCGGTATTGAGCTCTATGCCCGATTCGTTCTTGACGTATTTTGCGAAGTTTTCCTTGTTTTCCTTCTTTACGTCCATGAGCTTTTTAAGGACTTCCTTGTCATTCTCAAACTTGCGGAAGTTTTCAAGCTCTGCGCCGTCCTTGATGAACTTAGGTCCGATAGTCTCGGTGAGAAGGTCTGTAAGTGCGGGGTTTGACTGATAGAGCCATCTTCTGTATGCGATACCGTTTGTAACGTTCTTGAACTTCTCAGGAGTATTCTCATACTCATCGTGGAATACGGACTGCTTGATTATCTCGGAATGGAGCTTTGATACGCCGTTTACGCTGTGTGAAGCCGCAACACAGAGAGTTGCCATGTGTATCTGATTGTCCTTGATTATGGACATACGTGTGGTCTTTGCGCTGTCGCCGCCGTTTCTCTCCATGAGAGACTGGCAGTAGCGGTTGTTTATCTCAACTATAAGTGAGAATATTCTCGGGATAACGGACTTTACAAGGTTTACGTCCCATTTCTCCAGAGCCTCTGCCATTACAGTGTGGTTCGTATAGGCAAATGTGCGTGTTACGATGTCCCATGACTTTTCCCAGCTGTAGCCGCAGTCGTCGAGAAGTATTCTCATGAGCTCGGGGATAGCCAGTGTGGGGTGGGTATCGTTGATGTGGATAGCTACCTTGTCGGCAAGGTTTTCAAGAGTTCCGTAAACATTCATGTGAGCGTTTACGATATCGCCGATAGAAGCTGCGCAGAGGAAGTACTGCTGACGCAGACGGAGGCTCTTGCCCTCTAAGTGGTTATCGTTAGGATAGAGCACCTTTGAGATAGCGTTTGCGATAGAGTTCTGTGCAAGAGCAGCCTCATAGTTGCCCTTGTTGAACATTTCCATATTGAAGTTCGGAGCCTTTGCAGACCACAGACGAAGCACTGATACTCCGTCGGAGCCGTAGCCCGAAACGTAAAGGTCGTAAGGTGTTGCAACTACGGTATTGTAGTTTACATGGGAGATATAGTGGTACTGATTGTCCCAGTACTCCTGTAAATCGCCCTCAAAGTGGACATCTATTGAAAGCTCCGGCTTCGGAACAAGCCATACCGAACCGCCGGGGAGCCAGTTGTCGGGGAGCTCTGTCTGCCAGCCGTCCTCAAGCTTCTGCTGGAATATACCGTACTCATAGCAGATAGAATGTCCCATTGCAGGGAAGCCTGTTGTAGCAAGACCGTCCAGATAGCAGGCTGCAAGTCTGCCGAGACCGCCGTTGCCCAGACCTGCGTCGGGCTCGTTCTCGTATATCTTATCGAGGTTGATGTCGTACTGTTTCAGCATATCCTTTATGCCGTCAGCCAGTTCAAGGTTGTATATGCTGGTCTTTAATGAACGTCCCATGAGGAACTCCATTGAAAGATAATATACCTGCTTGCCGCCGACAGAGTTGGTATGATTGATGAAGCTCTGCCTCTTCGCACCGAGTATCTCAACGATTATCGACGAGAGAACATGGTAAACCTGCTTGTCTGAAGCTTCCTCGGGAGAAACGCTGTATAAAAGCTGGAGCTTTCTCGGGAATTCTTCTCTGATCCTGTCCATAAGAGGGTTTGCTTTTTTTGTAGCCATATCTTATCTCCATTCTGCCGCTGTGCGACGTTTTTACTGCTTGTATAATATCCCCGTACTCTACCGCCATTTAAGGCGATACAAGCCTATATCACTACAAACAATATACATTAAAATTATACTATGATTTATCAGATTTTTCAAGTGTTTATTTCAACAAATATTTGTCCACTGATTTTATATATTGCAGTTTTTGACCAAAGAAAAATTTGCATACGCCCTGTTTTGCGAATACAGTATTGTGCGTTTTGCCTGTATGAGAGGAAAATCAGGCTGTGATTTGTGCAGTTTCAACACAGACTTATAGTTCTGAAATAATTTCTATATTTTTAAAAGATAAAACTTAGAAAATGTTTGAAATTTGTATTATTATGTGGTATAATAGAAAAAGCAGTTTCAAATAAGCAGACTGTAACGCAAAAAATAAAGAAAAAAGACAACAAAAGAATTAAAAAAAGGTGATGTATTATGGAAAAGAAAAAACGCTTCTCGGTACTAAAATTTGTACTTATCGTACTCTGTATACTTCTGATCGTTATTTCGATCATTGTTAATATCGGTTTTTCGGGAGGCAAGACTCCCAAGCTCTTCGGCAGATACTTCTACATCGTAAAGGAAGCCGACAACATGGGCGACAACGTCACAAAGGGCGCTTGTCTTATCTCTCCCGACGCAAAGAACGAGGCTGTCGCAAAGGGCGATATCGTTCTCTGCTATCCAGCAGCTGATCCCAATACACTTAAAGTCCTCAGCATTTACGACGTTGTTACCGCAGAGGACGGCACTGTCAAGTATATCACTGCCGACGCTACTAATGTAGGCAGCGAGGACTCTATCTCAAAGGAAAACATTGCGGCTATCTGTACAGGTCACACCGAAAGCGCTGAGCTGGGTGCTCTTATCAGATTTGCTTCAAGCATAAAGGGTATCATCTTCCTTCTCGTGCTCCCATGTGTGCTCCTCGTTATCTTCCTCATCGCCAAGCTTGCTTCGGGCAAGGGTGAGGACGACTTCGACGACGAGTTCGACTTCTACGAATACGACGAAAAGGAAAAGCAGAGAGCTATCTCGGAGAGCAGAAAGAATATCCACGACAAGTCCGCAAATCCGCTTTTCGAGCCTTCTCAGGAGATTCAGCCAAGCAACGAGCTTGAGCGCAAGAAGATGTCTATCGCCGAGAATTTCAGCCAGAAGAAGGTAAATCCCGATTCTCCTTACCAGAAGGAAAGAGAGCGCACAATGCAGTTCAAGGCTCAGAGAAGCGCAGAAAGCCAGTTTGCAGCCAAGAATCTGAGCGCTTCATCATCTACAGCTCCTACAGCAGACGCCCTCAGAGAGGAAATGCTCCGCAAGACTGCCGAGGCTGAGCGCACAGGCACATTCAATATCAAGAATGCCGTCGCAAGCGCAAATGCTCCGCAGACTGCCGCACCTGCTGCTCCGTCAGAGCCTATCACAGACAATACAGGTATCCTTTCCAAGAGCCAGCTTGCCGAGATGTCAAGAAACGACGTTCCTAAGACAACTCCGCTGAGAAGCCAGTCAGCTCCTTCAACAGCAGCTCCCAAGCCTGTAAAGAAGAGCAGTACTCCTGATATCTCCGATATCATCAGCAAGAGCGAGCAGGAGGAAAAGAAGAAGTCTCCGTCAAGTATGTCGGTTGACGACCTCATCAAGATGATAGAGGCTGAAAAGAACAAGCTTTGATAATAAAAGGCAGACCGAATGGTCTGCCTTTATCTGTCATTAAGCTCAATTTATTAGGGAACGCCTTCACTTGCAAGGCGTTCCCTCTCCCGAAAACAATTCACTGGATTGTTTTCGGGATTCACCCTTTGCGAAGCGCTTTATAACTGTGGGGTTACTCCCCACAGTGTGGGGAGATGTCGCACGGCGACAAAGGGGACGGGCTTGTTAAGCTTGCCCCACGCCCCACCAGAGACGCTGTCTCTGACCTTACCGGTACGTCCCCTCTGTCCTTCGGACATCTCCCCATTTTATGGGGAGTCACTCTGCCAAAGGAACACAGTCCCTTTGGAATCCCTTTAATTGGTAAATTGATTTTTTTGATAAACTAAGGCAGACCGAATGGTCTGCCTTTAGTTTTGCACGAATAATGCAATATATTCATTTTTTGGAAAAATCCCACCGCTTATGGTGCGATAAGCAGATAATATGCAGCCAGTGCGGAAATAGCTGCTGGAAGTCCGATAAGGAAAAGTGCTGTCAGCACTATGCTTGCTGCTCCTGCATCTACAGAAGTGGCGTCGTATATCTCCTTTGGCTTGTTCGGATTGACGAGGATTTCATAGTTGTCGCCTATTATGCGGTCTTCGGGCGTTTTATAGGCTGTTGAGGTGTATTGTACGCCCTCGTATTCGTATTCATAGGTCGGAACGTATTTATATGTGGTGCGTCCGTTTACGGTAGTCGAATTCGTGGATACATCTACGCATTTTGCGGTTATAGGCTCGGTACACACTTTCTTTGTGTGGTATTTTGCCCTCAGCGAGTCCACTATGATACCTATGCCTATCACTGCAAATATCAGCGGAAACAGCACCGCAAGGAGCTTCAGTATGAACTCGCGCTTTTCGCCCTCGCTGTTGTGTATCAGAAGTGTGACGATACAGCCGCCTGCGCCTATTATAAGCGGAAGAAGCAGTCCTGCCTGAAATCGCTGCTTTTTGATAAGTTCGGACACTATGCCGAATATTCCGAAAACCGCGAAAAGCTGGAAAAACAGTATCACTATCAGCCAGCTGTTGCTCTTGCCGCTGCTCTGGGATAACACTATCATAAGTATTACGGTGACTCCAAACCATATCAGCAGAAGAATACCGAGTATCTTCTCAAATGTTTTCGCAAGTCCGTTGTATGCGCTGTCATTGGAAGCGTCGTAGTAATTGCCGTTTTCGTCATAGTTCATGCTGTCTTTTTCGTTCTTTTTCATGGTAATACCCCCTTTTCGCTGATTATACCACAAATAATGCGAAAAATCAAGGCTTGCTTCAGGAAGGCAGTGAGCGGTAAATAGAAATAAGCAGGGGCGCACAGTGTGCGCCCGCAATCGTCAATTCTTCTTATTCGGGAAAAGTATAACCACTACAGGATTGAGGACTGCTGCTATCACCCATATGAGCCATGTCATGTCCCACCTGTTGGTGAGGAAACTAATGGAGAGATACAGGGCTGTAACTACGCACCAGTATACTATAATTGCAGGATTCGGCGCATGACCTTTTGCCTTTTCCTCACGGGTAAAGCCGTCCTCTTCAAGAAGCTTCCTGTAGCCGTTTATACTTATGCTCGAACGGACAATGACACCTACGCCAATAGCTATCAGTCCTAAAAAAAGTGACGGTTCGAGATCTTCTGTAAGAGCAGTTTCGCCCATGAGCGATTCAATGATAATAGTAGGAACGAAAGACAGTATGAACAGAACTACGCCGATTATTATGCTGAGGGTGAATCTTGGCTCATACTTTGCCTTTTTCTCGTTTACCATGCCCGAAACGCCGTATTCTGTGTCAATACCCTCTTTTTCAAGGTATTGATAGGGCTTCATCTTCATTCCCGAGATGATGAACAGCGTTACAGCTATGGCTATAAGTATGAACATCAGCGGCACACCTATGAGATCACTGAAACTCGTCAGTTCGTCAAGAACTATCAGCGGTATTACACTGATTATGCAGAGAAATACTCCGATAGATGTCAGCTTTGAGCGCTTTTCATTTACGGCAAGAAAGCTGTTTGCCTCCTCCATTGATACCTTGCGGAGCGGCGGCTCGGTCTCGACAGTCTCCTGCACGGGAGCATTGCCTGCGGAAAGCTCCTCGGTGTCCTTTAATAATGTATCTGTAGTGACTCCGAATATCTCCGAGAGCTGTAATATACGGTTAAGGTCGGGAGTGGACTGTGCGCCCTCCCATTTGGATACGGACTGGCGGCTGACGCCAAGCTTCTCGGCGAGCTCCTCCTGTGACATACCCTGTCTTTTTCTTAATTCGATTATCTTGTCTGCAAGTATCATATATGTATCCTCCATATGTTTTTTCCGTGGGAAATGCTCCTCGGTCTATGGTTCTATTTTATCATTCCGAGCGGTTACACACAAGCAAGCCGCCTTTACAATTTGTCAATCGGCAGTTGCAATTGCCGATTTTTAGCGCACTTTTCAATAATCAGGCATTAAGCTGCCGCCTGCGGCGGCAGCTTAATGTTCTCGGCGGATAACATCCGCCCCTACAGATAAAATACTGTAAAAAGTCATTTCAAAGTATTGCATTTATGAAAAAAGTGTGCTACAATAAAAATATAAATCTTATACGAAAGAAGGTATCCCCCTATGGAGATCAAAAAAGCAGTAGAAGCAGTTGAGAAGAAAACAGGCATCGACCTCCCGGACGAGAAGATCGAAAAGCTTGCTTCAAAAGAAAACATCGAAAAGGCTAAGGACATGATAAGCAAGGTTGCTACCAAGGAAAACATCGCAAAGGTCAAGGATAAGGTTGAGGATATCGTTGACAAGATCAAGAAGTGATCGCAAAGGGGCGTTCCTGTTACGGGAATGTCCCTTTTTCAGATATTAAAAGCTGCGGATTTTTCTTGGCAAATCAAGACAGAACGTAAAACAGTTGAGAGTTGAGAGTGTAGAGTTGAGAGTTAATGTGTTCGCTTCGCTCACATTATTAAAATCATGTCGCCAACGGCGACACCATAACTTTCAACTCTCAATTCTCAACTCTCAACTAATCTTTGCGCACAGGCGCAAAGATTACAGCGGCTTTCGCTCAAACATCAGCACGGGATAGCCCTCATAGTAGGGCTTCACTATCTCTGGGTGCTGGTCTGCATAGGCGAATATCACGTCCGCAAGCCCCTCTTTCAGCAGTCCCACAAGCTCCGACAGCGGTCTGTGGTAGAGCTCCTCGCATATAGAGGCAAAGGTTATGGCACGTCTGCCGCCAACTTCCATTATTCGGTATGGCCATATGCGGCAGTCAAAGGGCTTCTCGTCGCCAAGCATACAGCCATTTTCCGTAAGGGCTGGACATGAGAAGAGCTCGTCGCCCCTGAGCTCACCTACTCTGAATATGTAGCCGCCGTCCTTGGCGATGAACTGGACCTCGGGACGGACGGCTCTTATTTTTTCACAGAGCTCCGCAGTAAATACGGGAGTCTCCCATACGTCATAGCGGTCAAATATGCAGCAGAGACGACATTTCGCGCAGGCTTCGCCGCTGAGTATCTTTTTGAGCATTGCTTTCACCCTCTCGTTATTGTTAAGCTATTATACCATATTATGTATTAAAATTCAAGTCTGTAGAGGCTGGCGTCCCCTACAGCCCGTTTAATTTTAATTCAATTTCGGAAAGTCGAGGACGCCGTCCCCTACATATAAAAAAGGACGGCTTTGCCGTCCTTTTACGCTTATATCCGCTTTTTAAGTCCAGATTTGTCCAGAGCCGCGCCTGCCGCTAAAAACAGCACCGCGCTTGCTCCTACCTGTATGGCATAGAACGGAGTCTGTCCGAATGCCGCTATTATTGCCGCTTTGTTGAAGCCGCCTGCCATGAAGACTCCCTCATAAAGGCTGTAGCCAACTATGCAGACCGCAAGTGACGGGATAATTCCCAGTATATTGCGGAGATTCAGTATCTTGTCCTTTTTGCTCGTGAAAAACAGAGCTGTGACTGCCTTGACAACTATAGTTGCAGGTATCCACACAGGAAAGCCTGTAAGTCCGTCTGCAAGAGCTCCGCCTATCATGCCTGCCGCAACTGCGTAAGGCGTAGGCAATATACAAGCCGCAAGATATATGAAGCCATCACCTGCATGAGTGTAGCCTGCTCCCGTAGGTACGTGAATATACGCTGTAAATACGAAAATAAGCGCCGAAAACAGTCCTGTCAGCACTATTCTCCTGATTTTTGTGTCCTGAGCCGTCCTTGTCATTGATAACCGCTCCTTTATCTACTAAATTCCTATGTTTTAGGTTGAACTTATTATAGCATTAAATATGACTTTTTTCAAGCGGTATCATGCACAATCTTTGTGAGCGTCAACCGATTTTTTGTAGTGCGGTTGACGTATAGGCGGAGGCTTTTACGGGGTATAGGTTTGCTTTCGGGACGTCGAGGACGCCGTCCCCTACACATTTACGGCAATATAACAGGATTTGCGGACTGCCAAAGGCAGCCCCTACAAGTCATACATTACAAAAGGGCGGATAATATCCGCCCTTAAATGCGCCGTAAGCGATGTACAAGTTGCAGTTTTTATAAAAGTGAGCGCGTGAAACAAGCGTCAACGTGGCAAGGGTGCAGCGTCACGCTGCAAAAAGGCGGACATAAAGTCCGCCTTTTTTATGGGCTTAGCCCATTATAATTTCAACTTCGTGTGTGCCGCCGCTGCATACAGGAATTACGCATCCCTCAACAGCCTTGCCGTCAACTGTCATAGACTTTACGCCCTTGCAAACGTGTGCAGGGTTCTTGACTGTGATGTTGAATGTTGCTCCGCGGAACTTACGAACTGCTGTGAAGCCGTCCCACTCGTGAGGAATGGAAGGATCTACCTTGAGTCCGTCGAATACAGGCTGTACACCCAGAATGTACTGGGAAATAGCAACCATGTTCCATGCTGCTGTACCTGTCAGCCATGAGTTCTTGCCCTGACCGAAGTTCTTTGCGTCCTTACCGCCGATCATCTGACCGTATACGTAAGGCTCTGTCTTGTGGATATCAGATGTCTCCTCTGTGAATGCAGGAGCTATCTTGCTGTAGTACTCAAATGCCTTGTCACCGCGTCCTACATATGCCTCAGCACAGATTATCCATGCATTGTTGTGTGTGAAGATACCTGCGTTCTCCTTGTATCCGCCAGGATATGTGGAAATTTCACCGTACTGTATATAGTACTTTGTGAATGCAGGGTTATTGAGAACGAGACCGAACTCGCAGTTGAGGTACTTGTCGATAGAGTTCAGAGTCTTGATATCAGCGCCCTGATCCTTACCTATCTCGGACATAACTGCAAAGCCCTGCGGCTCGATGAATATCTTGCCCTCTTCGCACTCCTTGGAGCCCATCTTCTCGCCGTTTGCATCGTAAGCTCTGATGAACCAGTCGCCGTCAAATGCGGATTCCATAACGTTCTTCTTCATCTTGTCGATCTCAGCCTGAGCCTTTGCAGCTTCGTCAGCCTTGCCGATGTGCTGGAGAATGCCTACGAATGCAGGACCTGTGTATGTGAAGAGCGCTGCAACGAATGCGGACTCAGCTATCTTGGAGTAGCCGCCCTCTGCTGCGAACTTAGGATTGGTGTAGGTCTGGAAGGACTCACCGGGAGTATCTGAGAAGCATGAAAGGTTGATACAGTCGTTCCAGTCAGCTCTCATTGCAAGCGGGAGACCGTGAGGTCCGAGGTTGTTTACGATATGATAGAAGGAAACGTTGAGGTGCTCGAGCATTGTGTGCTTGCCGTTCGGATCGTCGTCGAAAGGAACGTTAGCGTCGAGGATTCCCCAGTCGCCTGTCTCCTTGATATAAGCTGCAACGGAAAGGATCATCCAGAGCGGATCGTCTGAGAAGTCGCCGCCGATATCAGCGTTGCCCTTCTTTGTAAGTGGCTGGTACTGGTGATAGCAGCCGCCGTCTGAAAGCTGTGTTGAAGCGATGTCGATAAGTCTCTCTCTTGCACGCTCAGGTATCTGGTGTACAAAGCCGAGGATATCCTGATTGGAGTCACGGAAGCCCATTCCGCGTCCGATACCGCTCTCGAAGTAAGAAGCGGAACGTGAAAGATTGAATGTTACCATACACTGATACTGGTTCCAGATGTTTACCATTCTGTTTACCTTGTCATCAGGTGTGTTTACATTGAAGATAGAAAGGAGCTCTTCCCATGTATTGCGGAGCTCTTCAAGACCTGCTGCTACCTTCTCGGGAGTGTTGTACTTCTCGATCATAGCATAAGCCTTTTCCTTGTTGAGTACCCATGTCTCTCTTGTGAGGAGGTTCGCAGGCTTTTCAGAAGCGAACTTCTTGTCCTGTGGGTTCTCAGCATAGCCGAGGATATAGATGAGAGTCTTGGACTCGCCGGGAGCGAGAGTTACCTTCTTGTAGTGTGAAGCTACAGGTGACCAGCCGTCTGCAAATGAGTTTGCAGGCTTGTCAGCCTTTACTGTCTCAGGGTTGTCCCAGCCGTTGTAGATGCTTCCGAGGAAGGAATCACGGTCTGTGTCGTAGCCGTCGATAGTATCGTTTACAGTATAGAAAGCGTAGTGGTTACGTCTGTCTCTGTACTCTGTTACGTGGTAGATAGTTGAACCCTCTATCTCAACACGACCTGTGGAGAAGTTTCTCTGGAAGTTTGTGCAGTCGTCCTGTGCGTCCCAGAGACACCATTCAGCGATAGAGAAGATAGAGAAGCTCTTTGTCTCGTTGCTCTCGTTTGTGAGAACGACCTGCTGAACTTCACCGTCGTAGTTCTGAGGAACGAAGAATGTTACCTCAGCCTTGAGTCCGTTCTTCTTGCCTGTGATAACGGTATAGCCCATACCGTGACGGCACTCATAGAAATCGAGAGCTGTCTTTACAGGTGACCAGCCGGGGTTCCAGATGGTACCGTTGTCGTTGATATAGAAATAACGTCCGCCCATATCGAGAGGCACGTTGTTGTAGCGGTAACGAGTGATACGTCTGAGGCGAGCGTCCTTATAGAAGCAGTAGCCGCCTGCTGTATTAGAGATAAGTGAGAAAAATCCCTGATTGCCGAGATAGTTTATCCACGGATAGGGAGTCTTAGGGGAATTGATAACATATTCCTTCCTTGCGTCGTCAAAAAATCCGAACTTCATAATTATACTCCTTTATTTTTGGTGACAAAAGCGGCATAAAAACCGCATTTGTATTATTATACCATATATTTGCATATAATACAATAGATTAAGCAAAAATTGCGTTGTATTTTTTTCAAGTCCTTTTTTGTGCACATTGTCCTACTTTTCTGTCTGTTTTTAGAGAACCCTGTGGACAGACAGAAGCATTTTCGGCGCGAGACATCACAGCTGAAAAAAGGGCGGATAAAAGGAGCCACCTATGGCGGATCGCAGGTTATATTTACGAGACTGTAATTTCAGGCTCGATAACCATATTTTCCGCTAAGGAGAGCAGCCTAATATCCGCCCCTACAGTTATTATAATTTTGTGAAAAATCTTTCGTGTGCCTCGAAAACGTCTCCAGGCTTTACCTCGCGGTAGCCTGTAACATCGGCAGGCATACTGAGGTTGGGAGCGTCTATCATCGCTGTCATCGGCTCGGGACAGAAATAATGATTGAAGCCGCGGTCGTTCCAGATTATCCAGAAGCCGTACTCCTCGGATACCTCGTAGCAAAGTTTCTTGCCGCTGGCGGTATCCTCTGCGATGACGCCGTGGAACTTCTCTCCGTCAAGGTCGATATACTCGCCGAAGTACATCTCGTTGTCAACTACCTGCAATACAGGCTTCTTTGCTCCGTTTTTGTACTCAAGGTCGTGCATTGTGGGCACTTTCAGCTGTCCTGTAGGCAGGCAGCGCTCGTTGAGCTCACAGCGCTTGCCTATCGGCACTGTCAGGCGGATATCCTCCTCCTTTGCGCCGTCAACGAATGGAGAATTGATAGTTGTATGTGAAGCCAGCGACATGGGAAGAACCTTTTCGCCGTCCATGTTGATAAAGCGGATATTCTGCTCAAGTCCCTGCTCTGAGAGAGTAAATGTGTACTCTGCTGTGAAGCGTACAGGGAGATACTTGAAGAACTCGTCCTTTTCGTCGTATACATAGCGAGTCTTTACCCATGCGCAGTTGTCGTCAGTCTTGTACTCAACGACCTCATGGGCTCTCTTGTGGAGAAAGCCGTGGATATGGTTGTTATAGGGTGCAGGCTCGTTCACGGGGAGCTGATATACTGCGTCAGATGTTTTCAGTACTCCGTCTGCAAAGCGGTTAGGCAGGTAAAGTGTGGGAAGTCCCCATACCTCTGCGGACTGTTTGATAGCGTCGGGAGTATTGCTCTCCACAAAGCGGAAGAACTCCAGACCGTTGACGTTGTCGCGGAGTCGGATAACATTTGAGCCTATCTCATTGGCTACCCATGCTTCATAGCCGCCTGCGCTGAGTTTTACGCAGGTCATGCCCTTCCAGTCAAATAATTCTGCTGTGTTGTTCATTTATATCACATTCCTTTCGGATTTTTATTCGCTTTATAAGAAAAATCAAAATTTATATTTGTAGGGGGCGATGCCTACATCGCCCCGTTAAGGGACGCCCTCTCTTGCAGGGCGTCCCTCTTCCGAAAACAATTCACTGGATTGTTTTCGGAATTCACCCTTGCGGAGCGCCTTCGTAACTGTGGGGCTTTGCCCCACACCCCACAAGGGCTGTCAGCCCTTGACCTGACCAAAGGAACACAGTCCCTTTGGAATCCCATTCATAGAATTCGCAAATTATTAAGCTAAATTATGATTTATATCAGTCCATTCTGTTCTCCATGTCAGTATACTCACGCATAGGCGATATTGCCTTGTACGCAGGACGGATTATCTTGTTGGAGTTGATGAGTTCCTCTATTCTGTGAGCCGACCAGCCCGATATTCTCGCAGTTGCGAAAAGAGGCGTGAACAGCTCGTCGGGTATGCCCAGCATACGGTATACGAAGCCGCTGTAGAAGTCAACGTTTGCACAGACGCCCTTGTAGATGCGGCGTTCTTCGGCGATGACCTCGGGAGCAAGGCGCTCCACCAGCGAATACAGCGCAAATTCCTCGTGTCTGCCCTTTTCGGAGCTGAGAGACTCTACAAAGCCCTTGAATACCTTGGCTCTCGGATCCGACTGTGAGTAGACTGCGTGTCCCATGCCGTAAATAAGACCTGCATGGTCAAAGGCTTCCTTGTGGAGAAGTCTGCGGAGATAATCCTTTACCTCCTCCTCGTCGTTCCAGTCCTTTACATTCTGCTTCATATCGTCGAACATCATTGCTACCTTGATATTTGCACCGCCGTGCTTGGGACCTTTCAGCGAGCCCAGTGCCGCCGCGATAGCGGAATAGGTATCGGTTCCCGAGGAGGACACAACATGGACTGTGAATGTGGAGTTGTTTCCGCCGCCGTGCTCTGCGTGGAGAACCAGCGCCAAGTCCAGTATACGGGCTTCAAGCTCGGTGTACCTGCCGTCCTCGCGGAGCATATAGAGTATATTCTCAGCTATGGACATATCGGGCTTTGGACTGTGTATGAAAAGGTCTCCGCCAAGTCTTGCGTATCTGTAGGCATGGTATGCGTACACTGCAAGCACGGGGAAAAGAGTTATGAGCTCTATGCTCTGTCTCAGTACATTGGGCACCGAGATATTGTTTGCTTTATCATCATATGAATACAGCGCAAGAACGCTCTTTGCAAGAGTATTCATCATATTGTCTGTGGGAGCTTTCATAATAACGTCGCGCATGAAATTGGACGGGAGCTCGCGGAAATCCGCAAGTATAGCCCTGAACTCGGCAAGCTCGTGCTCCGAGGGCATTTTTCCGAAAAGAAGAAGATATACGGTCTCCTCAAAGCCGAAGCGCTTTTCCTTTATGAAACCTGCGACGATATCCTCAACGTCAATTCCTCTGTAATACAGCTTTCCGTCGCCGTGATTGGGCATTCCGTCGCCGCTGTCTATCACTTTGATAGTGCTGATATTGGTAAGACCTGCAACTACACCGTTGCCGTTTATATCGCGGAGTCCGCGCTTTACGTCGTACTGTGTGTAGAGCTCGGGATCTATTTTGTAGCCTTCAAGCGACATATCAGCAAGTTTTGTGATCTCTGGCGTGATGTCTGAAAATTTGTATCTCATGTATCGTCATCCCTTTCTTTTTACGAATAGTAGTAATAAATATGCATATTACAATTATATTTGATTTTAGTAATTTTGTCAAGGCTAAACAAAAAGTTAATTTCTTTGTCAAAGAAAAGATGTTAAATTTTATCATTTCTCTTGAAAAAATCTGTGTGATATGGTAAAATATATTTGTCGGTTTTTCTGCCGACTTTTGTTAATGGTACAAGGGAGATGATATAAATTGGAATCAGTTGAGTATAAATGCCCCAATTGCATGGCAGACCTGAAATTCAACCCTGCTTCGCAGAAGCTGGAATGCGAATTCTGTCTCAGTGCATTTACTGTAGAGGAAATAAAAGAGCTCTGCGCAAATACCGAAAACAGTATACCGCAGGCGGCTGCACAGACGCAGAATGAGTTTGCAAGCCACACGAATCTGTATCACTGCAAGAGCTGCGGTGCTGAAATTATGGCTGACGACCAGCAGACAGCTACGTTCTGCTATTACTGCCACAATCCTGTTATCTTAGCAGGCAAAATGGGCGGCGAGTTCAAGCCCGATAAGGTCATCGGCTTCAAGCTCACAAAAGACAACGCTATATCCATCTTCAGGAAGTGGATAGGCAAGCGCTGGTTCGTGCCAAAGGAATTCAAATCACAGCAGCAGCTCGAAAAGCTTACGGGACTTTACGTGCCGTTCTGGGTAGCTGACTGCGATATCGACATTGATTATCACGCCATAGGCAAAAAGACAAGGAGCTGGACATCGGGAGACTACCGTGTCACCGAAACTCAGGAATATGATGTTGTCCGCCGCGGAAACCTCACTACAAGAGGTATCCCTGCCGACGGCGAGACCAAGATAGACGACCTGCTCATGGAGTCTATCGAGCCCTATGACTACAGAGAGCTTAAAGACTTCTCAATGTCCTATCTCAGCGGCTTCTATGCAGATAAGTACGACGTGGACAAGGCAGCGGTATTTCCGCGTATCCGCGTCCGTGCAACTCAGGCGACGGCTTCACTTATAAATGATACCATAAAGGGTTATAGCAGCGTTTCGCCTATGATACAGGATTACCGCATAAAGCAGACCAACTGGAGCTATATGCTGCTACCTGTATGGTTCATGTCCTATAAATATAAGGATAAGGTCTATGAATTTGCTATAAACGGACAGACAGGCAAGCTTGCAGGTACTCCGCCCCTTTCAAAGGGCAGGCTATGGCTGGCTTGTCTCGGCTTAGGAGCAGCAGTTGCAGCTGTCTGTGCTGTGATAGGAGGTGCTACCATCTGATGAAACGCCTTTTATCGCTTATAATGACAGCCATAATGTGTCTGTGTATGCTTATGGCGCTGACCGGCTGCTCAGAGCCGCCAAATAACTATGTAGGCTGGAACGGCAATTATCAGGACTCTTTCCTGCACGATGACAAGAATCTGTTCTCGGACACTCAGAGACAAGAGCTTGATGAAATGATACAGCAGAAAGCCAAAGAGCTGGAAATGAATATCCTCATCTATGTAAACGGTACATACCGCAGCGACTATGAGACAAAGGATTTCTGCGACTGTACATATGAAGCATTTTTCCAGCCAGACACCGACGGTCTTATGTATTACCTTGACCTTTCCAGCAAGGTGCCTGCTTACGACTATATATCCACATCAGGAAAGGCTATACTTCTCTATGAGGAAAACAGGGAGAGCATCTTCAGCCACATGGACCTTTACCTCCCTTCCTCGGGCTCATCATATGAAAGCGACCAGATATACGATGCTGTTGTGGAGTTTCTCAATCAGCTCAGCGTATACGCAAATAACGGAAATACCTCTCATTATTACCACGACGAGTCAAAGGGCACTTATATCTACTATAAAGGCGATAAGCTTTATGTAACAACAAGAAAACCACTGAGATTACTGCTTCCCATATGGTTTGCTTCAGCTATCATAGGACTTGTCACAGCCCTTATCACGTTCCTCATCTCAAAGAGGCACTACACCTTTAAGGCAAAGACAAATCCCAGCGTTTATCTGTCAAAGGACGCTGTAAACTTTACACAAAAGTCCGATAATCATATCCGTACATATCAGACAAGACACAGGATCTCATCAAGCAGCAGCGGCGGAGGCGGTCATCGCAGCGGAGGAGGCGGAGGCCATCACAGCAGCGGAAGCCACGGCGGCGGCGGTCACCACAGATAAGATAAATATTGCAAAAAAAGCTCCCGAAACGGGAGCTTTTTGTATTTTACTTTATACCGCTGACAAAGTCCTCGATGACCTTTGCCACCTCGTCGGGCTTCTGCTCATAGATGAAATGACTTCCTGCAATGTTTATCTCCTTGCAGTTGCCTACCTTTTCAATGTATTTGCTTCTGTTATTACGATATTCCGTTTCTCTCTCGGACTTTTCGTCCTCGAACCATTCCTGAGCCTTGGCTTCGTCCACCTCGCCGTCCATGAACATAAGATAGTCCCTTATATCGTCAATTGTCTGATAGTTGGTCGATATGTATATCTTAGGGATATCGTTGGACTTTATAGAAGCCCACGCTGTTTTCATATTGCTGTTGAAGTTCTTCGTCTCGCTGATATGAGACTTTGAAAATGCAGGCGGATTCAGCGCAAACAGAGCATTTGCGTCCTTTGCGTATTCTTCGGAGCTGTCCCCGCTTGTGATATCGCTAATAACTCTTAAAACGCCTGTTTTGTACAGGAATTTAGTGATCTGGAACTGAACGCCCGAAGTCATCTCGTTTATCTCCTCTTCGGTCTCTTCGGGATAAGCTTCATTGACGGAATCAAGGAAGATAACTCCCGATACCTCGTCGGGGTAGGTATTCTCCCAATATGTGCCGTAGATACCGCTGAGAGAATGGGGCATAAGTATGTATGGAGCTTCAACTCCTGCGTTTTTCAGAGCGGTTCGTGTGCTGTCAACTATGTATTCCGTTGTAACATCGTGGTCTGTCTCCTCGCAAACGCCGTAGCCCGGACGTGTAACGACCACAAGGCTGATATCGTCGCTGAGGTGCTCGGAGAACTTCTTCATATCCACGGTGAACTCCGCATGACCGTTGCCGGGCATAACGATTATCTTGTTTTTGCCCTCGCCGTAGATGTTTATGTTCATTTTATAGTCCCCTGCGTCGTAAAAGTGAACGAAGCCGTCCCTTTCGAGGAGCTCCCTGTCCTTTTTCTGCGCAGATCTCTGATAAAAGAAGCTTACGATAATAAATATCAGTATAAGTATCAGCAATATCAGCAGTATCCTGCCGATAACCTTGAATATCTTCTTGACAACTCCCATAGTCTTTCTCTCCTTAATATCTCATATCCTTATATTTGCCGTTTTTGCGGCATAGTTTATACATTATAGCATATAGCAGCAGATTTGTCAATCAATCTGTACGGGCGACTGTTTGGCGTCCGCATAAAACGCAGCCCTAATCGCTTAACAAATCTAATTTAACGTGTTATTAACCACGAAGGTAATTATGTATTGCTTCACGCAAGGAAATCCCCAGAGAGTACCATCTCGGGGGATTTTTTGTATCAGCTTTAAATAACCATGTGTAGGGGCTGATGCCCACATCAGCCCGCCAATTCTACAAAATTTCCACGGGGCGATGTAGGCATCGCCCACTACAATTGGTTATCTTTTTTCGCGTAATACATGGGCGCACACTGTGCGCCCATACACTAATCACTATTCACTGCTCACTAATAACTAAAAAACGTGAAGAAGCAATGCTTCTTCACGTTTTTGATCATGCGTTCATACCGAGCTCGATAGCCTTGAAGTTGTTAGGGATAAGTGCTGCCTTTTTAGGCGGAACTACCTTCTCGATAGCCTTCTGCATTGTCTCAAGTGAGCAGATGTTTGTCTCCTTGAGGAGCTTGCCGAGAAGAATGATGTTTGAGCCGCCCTTGAGGTTGTTGTCGTCAGCCATCTGCTGTGACGGGATACCGTACAGCTCGATGTCTGTTCTGTCTGTAGCAGGCTCTATCATTGTGCTGTCGAAGAATACCTTACCGCCGGGACGTACACAGCTTACGAACTTGTCGAATGAAGGCTGGTTCATAGCGATAAGAAGATGTGGTGTAACAACGAGAGGTGAACCGATAGGATCATCGGAGATAGTAACTGAACAGTTGCAGGTACCGCCTCTCATCTCAGGACCGTATGAAGGGAGCCATGAGAGCTCCTTATTGTCCATAAGTCCGCAGTATGCAAGTATCTTTCCTGCGAAAAGGATACCCTGTCCGCCGAAGCCTGCGAGAAGGATCTCTGTAGTAGCCATTACTCATTACCTCCTTCTGTCTTTGGGAATACGCCCTCTTCAACGTCCTTGTAAACGCCGAGCGGGTAGTATGGTATCATTTCGTCCTGAAGTCTCTTGATAGCGTCAAGAGGAGCAAGTCCCCAGTTTGTAGGACAAGTCGAAAGAACCTCTACGATAGAGAAGCCCTTGCCTGCCTTCTGGTTCTCGAATGCCTTGCGGATAGCCTTCTTTGCAGCCTTGATGTGAGGAACGCTGTCAACTGCAACACGCTCAGCATAAGCTGTACCTGTCAGTGTTGAGAGCATCTCGCATACCTTTACAGGATAGCCTGCAAGCTCGGGGCTTCTTCCGAAAGGTGTGGTCTGTGTTACCTGTCCCGGAAGAGTTGTAGGAGCCATCTGACCGCCTGTCATGCCGTAGATAGTGTTGTTGATGAAGATAACGACGATATTCTCGCCTCTTGTAGCAACGTGAACTGTCTCGGCAGTACCGATAGCAGCAAGGTCGCCGTCGCCCTGATATGTGAATACGAACTTATCAGGGTTTGTACGCTTAACGCCTGTTGCAACAGCCGGTGCACGTCCGTGAGCAGCCTCTATCATATCACAGTTGAAGTAATCATATGCCATAACAGAGCAGCCAACAGGACATACTCCGATAGTATCGCCCTCGATACCCATTTCGTCGATAACCTCACAGAGTATTCTGTGAACTATACCGTGTGTGCAGCCGGGGCAGTAGTGTGTAGGAATGTCGATAAGCGACTTTGGTCTTTCAAATACTACAGCCATCAGAGAGCACCTCCTATTTTCTTGATCTCGCCCAGAACCTCAGCAGGTGTGGGGATAACGCCGCCTGTTCTTCCGTAGAACTCTACAGGCTTTGAGCAGTTGATAGCAAGCTTGATATCCTCTATCATCTGTCCCATTGACATCTCGACGCTGAGAAGCTTCTTAGCGTTCTTAGCAGCCTCGTTTATCTCCTTTACAGGGAATGGCCACAGTGTCTTCGGACGGAAGAGACCAGCCTTGATGCCCTGTGCTCTTGCGTCGTTTACAGCAGACTTTGCAACTCTTGCAGTTGCGCCGAATGCGCATACAAGGATATCGCAGTCCTCGGTGAGATAAAGCTCTGCCTCGGTCTCTGTCTCCTTGATTATCTCGTATCTCTTGTAACGGTCAAGGATAGAATTCTCGAGCTCATCGGGCTTGAGGTAGAGGGAGTTGATGATGTGGTGCTCTCTCTGCATCTTGTGACCGTTTGCAGCCCAGCCGCTCTTATCGTAAGCGTTTGGATTGATCTCAGGGAATGTAACAGGCTCCATCATCTGTCCGAGAAGTCCGTCTGCAAGGATCATTGCAGGCATACGGTACTTGTCAGCGCGGTCGAAAGCCTTGACAACGTAGTCTACCATTTCCTGTACTGAAGCAGGTGCATATACCAGAAGCTGGAAGTCGCCGTGACCGAGAGCCTTTGTAGCCTGCCAGTAGTCAGCCTGTGAAGGCTGGATACCGCCCAGACCGGGGCCGCCTCTTTCAACGTTGATGATAACAGCAGGAAGGTCTGAACCTGCGATGTATGATACGCCCTCGCTCTTCAGTGAGATTCCGGGTGAGGACGATGATGTCATTGCACGGACGCCTGTTGAAGCAGCGCCGAGTACCATGTTGATAGCAGCGATCTCGGACTCTGCCTGTAAGAATACGCCGCCTGCCTTATGCATACGCTTTGCCATATAAGCGGCAAGCTCTGTCTGAGGAGTTATAGGATAACCGAAGAAGCATTTACAGCCTGCTCTGATAGCAGCCTCTGCCAGCGCTTCGTTGCCCTTCATAAGATTTCTTTCCAAAGCTAAACAGCTCCTTTCGATAAATAATTATTTTTGAATAACGATAGCGCAGTCGGGGCACATAGTTGCGCACATTGCACAGCTGATGCAGGCTGACTGGTCGGTACACTCTGCGTAGAAATATCCCTTCTTGTTACGCTTCTCCTTCTGGAGAACGACTATCTTCTTGGGACAGGCAGCTGTACAGAGACCGCAGCCCTTGCAGCGCTCGGTAATAACTGTCATTTTTTCCATACCTTTCGCTCCTTTCAAATTGATTCATAATTCACAATTCATAATTCATAATTAATGCTGCTTGCGAAATTTACGGAATAACCGATTTTTCATGCAATTATGCATTATGCATTATGAATTATGCATTCTGGGTGAGCCCCCAGACGGGCTTTACATATACCTTTGCAGGGAATACGTCGGACTTGTCGGAGGGCTTTACAAGCTCCTCGGGATAGACCGTGTATTTTACGGGGAGCCCCGTGATACGGGAGGTCTCCTCAGCAAAGGGACGTGACTGCTCGATGATATCGAGAGTAGTCTCGCAGCCTAAGTTGGTATTGTTTACGATAGCCGTATGCTTCATACGTGCTGCCGCTTCTATCTCATACATCAGCTTTGTGACTTCCTCAGCGGTATTTGTGAGGTAGCGGCGCTGATTTATGACGTAGTACATCTCGATATTGTCTTTGAACTGCTCCAGGTCGTCGGCATAGCGTCCCAGCGCAACAGCGCCTGCGTCGTCGCCGCCCACGTCAATGATGAGGCAGTCCTCGTCGGTAGCCAGCTCGACTACATCGAACTGTATAGACGGGATATCGAGGTTGCTCCTTGCGAAATCGGGAGCAATGAGCCTTATGCCCTTTTCCTCGAACAGGTCGCGGAAATCGGCTGTTCGGAAATAGGGATTTACTATATCAAGGTCTACGATAGCTGCGGACTTGCCCTCCGCTGCGGCTTTTACCGCAAGATTAACGGAGAAATTGGTCTTTCCGCTGCCATAGTGACCTGTAACTATCTTGATCTCTTTCATAAATATCCTCTTGAATTACTTGTGAAAAATCCTACAAACTATATTATACCACTTTAAAACCTTAATTGCAAGTGGTATTTTTCAACATAGACAAAGTTGTACAGCTGTTAAACCTCTTTTACCGATGATATACAAAACGGAGCGGCGTCAAGCCGTAAAAAAAGCCCCGACCAGCGGTCGGGGCATATATCGCTGGATTACTCAGCGTCTGTGTTCTTTTCAATGTAGTTTACGATGTCGCCTACTGTCTTGATCTCTTCTACAGCCTCGTCGGGGATAGAGATATCAAACTCGTCCTCGATAGTTGTGATGAGGTCAACAACGTCCAGTGAATCAGCACCGAGATCGTCCTGGATATTTGAATCCATGTTTACTTCGTCTGCCTCCACACTGAGCTGTTCTGCAATAATATCTTTGAGTTTTTCAAAAATCATTATTTGGTCCTCCATTTTTCTTTATTTTTTTGTCAAAATCGGTTCATTCTGTGAACGCTCCGATTTTTCTAAATTTAGTATAGCGTTCTTTAAGCAAAACGTCAATATCTTTTTTGCATTTTTCCGGGATTTTTTGTGACAAATATTCGTGTATATTTTCCGAAATTTTGTCTAAATCGTTATGTGCGCCGCCGAGAGGCTCTTCGATTATGGCTTCTGCAACGCCGAGACGAACCATATCCTCTGCGGTTATCTTCATTATCTCGCTGGCTTCCTGCTCTCTTGAGGCGTCCTTCCAGAGTATGCTTGCAAAGCCTCTTGGCGATAATACCGAGTATTCTGCGTTCTCAAGCATAGCAAGCTCGTCGCATACGCCCAGAGCAAGAGCTCCGCCGCTTCCGCCCTCGCCGAGAACGATAGATACTATAGGTGTGCGGAGAGTCATGAACTCGGCTATATTCTTGGCGATAGCCTCGCCCTGTCCGCGCTCCTCTGCGGCAACTCCGCAGAATGCACCGGGAGTATCTATGAAGCAGATGATAGGTCTGTGGAACTTCTCAGCCTGCCTTGCCAGTCTGAGAGCCTTTCTGTAGCCCTCGGGGTGGGGCATTGCGAAGTTGCAGGTCTTGTTCTCGTTGATATCCCTGCCCTTTACCTCTGCGATTATGGTAACGGGATTGCCGTCAAGTCTTGCCAGACCGCCGATGATAGCCCTGTCGTCGCCGAAAAGTCGGTCACCGTGCATCTCGTACCAGTCTGTGAATATCTGTGGTATATAATCCTTTATAGTAGGTCTGCCCTTAGTGTGTATGAGCTGAAGGCGTTCCCACGCTGTTCTCTTGTCGTCCATGCTCATGCCTCCTTGGGGTAAAATCCGTGGAGCTTCAGAAGGTGAGAAAGTACGCTTCTCAGCTTTCTGCGCTCGACTATCATATCAACAAAGCCCTTGGTATACATAAACTCGGCGAGCTGGAAGTCGTCGGGAAGCTTCTGCTTGATAGTTCCCTCGATAACTCGTCTGCCTGCAAAGCCTATGAGCACCTTCGGCTCGGCGATGATGATATCGCCCAGTGAAGCAAAGCTTGCTGTTACGCCGCCTGTGGTAGGATCGGTCATTACGGATATATAAAGTCCGCCTGCCTCGCTGTGGAGCTTTACTGCGCCCGAGGTCTTAGCCATCTGCATGAGTGATACTATGCCCTCCTGCATACGTGCGCCGCCCGAAGCGGTGAACATTACCACAGGGAGCTTCTTCTCCGTGGCATACTCAAAGGCACGGGTTATCTTCTCGCCTACGACGCTGCCCATAGAGCCCATCATAAAGCGTGAATCCATGACACCGATGACTACAGGCGAGCCCTTGATAGTAGCTGTACCTGTGATGACAGCCTCGCTGAGTCCCGTTGCTGCGCGGAGCTCCGCCTGCTTTTCGCTGTAATCAGGAAAATCCAGCGGATTGGCGCTCTTCATGCCGCCGTTGAGCTCTCTGAAGCTGCCCTTGTCTACTGTTATTGCGATACGTTCTGTTGACGAAAGTCTGCCGTGATAGTTGCACTTGGGGCAGACTCTGTGGAGCTCCTCATACTTGGAAAGAGGGCTCGTACCCTGACAGCGGGGGCATTTGAACATAGGGGGCTTGTATTCCTCCTCGCCGTCATTGAAGCGTTTCTTTACTACATTAAAAAAATCTTCAAACAATTCTTTTCTCCCCATTCTCTCTTATTCTTATTTGTTCTTTTCTTCCATATATCTTCCGAGGAAGCCTATATCGTATTTTCCTGCCTTGAAATCGGCATTTCTGATTATTTCAAGCTGGAAGTCGATATTTGTATCGACGCCCTCTACGATGAACTCGGAAAGTGCCCACCTCATCTTGTTTATGGCGTCCTCTCGGTCGGAGCCGTGAGCAATGAGCTTGCTTATCATCGAATCATAGTAAGGTGTGATAGTGTAGCCCTGATATACAGCGCCGTCTATTCTTATTCCGGGACCGCCCGGCATATAGAGGGCTGTGATAGTTCCCGGTGACGGGCGGAAGCCCTTGTCGGGGTTCTCGGCATTGATACGGCACTCGATAGCGTGACCGCGCATTGTAACGTCCTCCTGCTTTATTTCAAGAGGCTTGCCGTCTGCTATCTCTATCTGAGCCTTTACAAGGTCAAAGCCTGTTACCTCCTCGGTAATAGGGTGCTCTACCTGTATTCTGGTATTCATCTCCATGAAGTAGAAGTCGCGGTTCTCGTCAACGAGGAACTCGATAGTACCTGCGTTGTAGTAGCCGCACTCCTTAGCGGCGGTAACTGCCGCAGCGCCCATTTTTGCGCGAAGCTCGGGGCTTACGATAGGGCTGGGGCACTCCTCCAGCATCTTCTGGTTGCGGCGCTGCATCGAGCAGTCGCGCTCGCAGAGGTGTATATAGTTGCCGTGCTTGTCGGCGATTATCTGTATCTCAACATGATGCGGATTTATAAGGAATTTCTCGATATATACCGCATCATCGCCGAAGAAGTTCTTAGCCTCCTGCTGAGCGGCTGTCATCTGAGCTTCAAGCTCGTCGGGACTGTCAACACGGCGTATGCCGCGTCCGCCGCCGCCTGCCGAAGCCTTTACCAGCACGGGGTAGCCTGCCTTGTCGGCAATTTCCTTAGCCTCTTCAAGGGACTTTACTGCGCCCTTTGAGCCCGGGATAACAGGTACTCCCGCAGCAGCCATTGTCTCCTTGGCAGCAGCCTTGTCGCCAAGCATTTCTATAGACTTATATGACGGACCGATGAAAACTATTCCGTTATCCTCGCAGAGCCTTGCGAACTCAGCGTTCTCGGAAAGGAAGCCGAAGCCCGGGTGTATGGCCTCAGCGCCCGTATTCAGCGCCGCCTGTATGATAGCGTTCATGTTAAGGTAGCTGTCCTTTGTAGCAGCAGGTCCTATGCATACAGCCTCGTCGGCTATCTGTGCGTGGAGAGAATTGCGGTCAGCAGTGGAATAGACTGCCACACAGCGTATATTCAGCTCGCGGCAGGCTCTTATGATTCGTACAGCTATCTCGCCTCTGTTGGCGATAAGTACTTTTCTGAACATTTATCTTATCTCCTGTATGAGTTTATTTATTGTCAGTAATTACAAAGGTTATCTCGCAGGATACAGCCTTTTCGCCGCCTACAGAGGCAGTTGCCTTTCCTGTGCCCACTGGTCCTCTCTGACGTATCATCTCTACCTCGAGGTCGAGTACGTCACCGGGAACTACCTGTCTGCGGAACTTAGCCTTGTCGATACCGCCGAAAAGTCCCAGCTTGCCCTTGAACTCGGGCTTTGAGAGCATACAAACAGCTCCTGCCTGTGCAAGCATCTCAACCATGAGTACGCCCGGAGTTACGGGATATCCCGGGAAGTGTCCCTTGAACCAGAAGTCCTCTTCCTTGATGTACTTTCTTGCGTGTACCTTTACTCCGACTTCCATATCAACTATCTCGTCAATGAGAAGAAAAGGATCGCGGTGTGGGATTATTTCCATTATCTGTTCTTTATTCATAAGTATATCAGCCATGATAGTTACTCCTTAATATTACTAATATCGTTATCTGCAAGCATACCCATATCGTCCTCGGGCTTTATCCTGTACTTTGCAAATGGATCCTCGGGGACTACGTAATCAGCCTTCATGCCCGTGGCGTAAACGCCCTCGCTCTCTATGCCGAAGACCTCGCCGTCCTTGACCATGCTCTTATATGAGCCGTGAAGCTGCGTAAAATGAGGATAGCCTGTTTCGTTTCTCATCTCGCTGTCTATCTTCTCCATAAGGTAGATAACAATAGCATTTGCGGCAGCAAGAGGTATTAACGAAATGTTTACGGGTATCAGCAGGAGAGATATAAGAAGTCCTGCCTTCCAGCTGTACAGCTTGCGTATACCTATAAAGTATATCATAAGGATCAGGTAAACGGCTGCAACCAGTAAACAAAGCGGATACATTCCGCTTGCCATGTATATCAGCGAGCATTTCCAGAATAAAATGAGCTTTACACCAAAAAAGAGAAGTATGGCGTTCATTATCCATAACGCCCAGAAATCGCGGAGAAAAGCATAGCGCTTCTTCTGCATACGGAGCATGAGCCCGTTGTATTCCTGAAATTCCTTGAACATCTCCGCAGAGGTGATATTTATATGTGACTCGTCGATATTATCCTGTGTAATATATTTCAGTTCCATAATTTATAGAAATGTTCCGTCGTGGGGGTGGTCTCTGTTTATCTTTTCGCGTATGCTGTCATAGGTCAGTTCGGAGAGATTATCCGCGTTGGTATTGACAGTTGTGACGTTAAGTCTCTGGAAAGAGGGATAGCCCAGCTCTTTTGAGAGCTCGTCCTCGGTCTTCTGGTAGTACCAGCCTGCGGCGAAATTTCCCACGGGGAAAATAAAAAAAACAAGTGATATAAGCGCGGCAGGCAGCGAAACAAGACACAGCACCAGTCTGTCGCGGCAGTGCTTTATAAAGACGAACCATGTCACCAGTATCAGATAAGCGACATATCCGACAACGCCTATGGCAAAGCGCCAGTTGAGCTCCTTTGTGCTTATGGACTTATCGACCTGAGACTGTCCTGCAAGCAGGATGAAAACCGCAAAGAAAAGCATAACATACTGGACTATTATCCATATATTGAATACAGCGTGTACCTTATGGCGCTTGTTGTAATTCTTTACAGCCTCCATGTTATAAATACGGGCTTCCTGAAACTCCTCGGGAGATTTGATATTCTTTCCGCCCGAATCTATAGTCTCCTGCGTGATGTACTTGTAAGTCATTACTTTATGACCATGATAGGCTGGTCAAATTCTACTGCCTGTCCGTCGGATACGAGTATCTGCTCGACTACTCCGTCATACTCGGACTGTATCTCGTTCATGAGCTTCATGGACTCGATTATCATGATAACGTCGCCCTTCTTGACCTCATCGCCTGTCTTTACGAAAGGCGGCTTGTCAGGTGAGGGTGCAGAGTAGAATGTACCTACGATAGGCGATTTCACTATCTTGCCGCTTACCTCTTCAGCCATTGAAGCCTCGCTTGCGGAAAGTGCGCTCTCAACGGGAGCTGCTGTCTGTGCGGGAGCTGCCGCAGCAACTACAGGCATAGGCATGGGAACAGCCTTCTTGCCCTTTAATGTGATAGTATTCTCGCCGCTTGCGATAGTGAGCTCTGAAAGCTCCTTTTTATTGATTATGTCAGCAAGCTTTTCTATTGTCTCAAGGTCTATCTGACCGTAAATCTTCTCCATTTAATGTCCTCCTCAATCTTTTACCCTTTTGAAGCAGAGAGTTGCATTGTGTCCGCCGAAGCCCAGTGAATTGGACAGTGCGGCATTTACCTCCTGCTCGATATTACCGCTGCCGCAGTAATCGAGGTCGCATTCCTCGTCGGGTACCTTATATCCCACTGTTGCGTGAATGAAGCCCTCCTGTATGCTCTTTGCGCATACTACAGCCTCTACAGCGCCTGCTGCGCCGAGAAGATGTCCTGTCATGGACTTGGTAGAGCTTATCTTTACTGTCTTTGCATGGTCACCAAGCGCTTTCTTTATAGCGGCAGTCTCGTACTTGTCGTTAAGACCTGTAGATGTGCCGTGAGCGTTGATATAATCTATATCCTCGGGCTTGAGACCAGCCTCCTCTATTGCAAGCTCCATGCCCTTTGCAGCAGCGTCGCCGCCCGGCATAGGAGATGTCATGTGGTAGCCGTCGCAGGTAGCGCCGTAGCCTGCTACCTCTGCGTATATCTTAGCGCCTCTTGCCTTTGCGTGCTCGTACTCCTCAAGAACGAGGACTGCGCTGCCCTCGCCGAGAACGAAGCCGCTTCTCTCCTTATCGAAAGGAATAGAGGCTCTTGTAAGGTCGTCGGATTTTGTGAGGGCTTTCATATTCGAGAAGCCGCCGAATGTGAACTCAACTCCCGTGGACTCTGTGCCGCCTGCAAGACAAGCGTCAAGGTAGCCGTCCTTTATCTTGCGGAAGGCTTCGCCGATGGAGTGAGTACCTGTTGCACAGGCTGTGGTGATATCGAAATTAGCGCCGCGGAAACCTGTTTTCATGGAAATGGTTCCTGCCGCCATATTGCTTATCATCATAGGAATGTAGAATGCGGACATTCTGTTTGGTCCCTTTTCGAGATACTTGGTGTACTCGGAAAGGGTAAGGTCTATGCCGCCGATTCCCGAGCCAACAAGAACGCCCACTCTGTAAGGATCAATGTCACCGAAGTTGGTGCCTGCGTCTGTGAGGGCTTCGTGAGCGGCTACTACTGCGTACTTTGTGAACTTATCCATGTGACGTGCTTCCTTCTTGTCGAAGCAGCCCTCAACGCCGTAGTAATCCTCCTCGTTGAAGTCGCGGACGATACCTGCTATCTTTACGCCTGTACGGCTGGTATCGAACATATCTATAAAAGATATGCCCAGCTTATTCTCCTTTATTCCGTTCCAGAATTTTTCAACTCCTGTACCCAGTGGTGTTATTGCACCCATTCCTGTGATAACAACTCTTCTGCTCATATATTTTCCTCTCTTAATTCTTTACAAATAGGTATTTTAGTACGATGGGAGCTTAGCTCCATAGTGTGACTTTATCGAAGTTACATTGAAAGACCGCCGGAGATCTCGATGACCTGTCCTGTAACGTAGGACGCATTATCAGAAACGAGGAAGGATACTACAGAAGCTATCTCCTCAGGCTCACCATAGCGTCTGAGAGCAACTGCATCGAGCATCTTTGCCTTCAGCTCATCGGACAGAACATCTGTCATCGGTGTATGTATGAATCCGGGAGCTACCGCATTACAGGTAATGTTTCGTGAACCGAATTCCTTTGCTGTAGTCTTTGTCATTCCGATTATGGCAGCCTTTGAAGCCGAGTAATTCATCTGACCGGGGTTTCCGTAAAGTCCTGCAACGGACGCTACGTTTACTATCCTGCCGCTTCTCTGCTTCATCATTACAGCAGTTACAAACTTTGTCATATTGAACACGCTCTTCTGGTTTACTGCGATAACAGCGTCATATTCGTCCTCTGACATTCTCGCAAGGAGCTTATCCTTTGTGATTCCTGCATTGTTTACAAGGGCGTCGATAGTGCCGAAGTCAGCCTTTACCTGCTTCACCATAGCCTCGCACTGGTCGAATTTTGAGACGTCAGCCGCATAGCACTCAGCCTTTACGCCGAATGCACGACATTCCTCTGCCACTGCAAGAGCCTTTTCCTTATCTCCGTCGCTGGGATAGTGATTTATTACTACGTCGAAGCCGTCCTGTGCGAGTCTTTTTGCGATACAAGCGCCTATACCCTGAGAAGCGCCTGTGATTATTGCTGTTGCCATATTTTGTTACCTCCGTAATAAGTTTAAGTCTTTATTCTATTTTAACACATATTCACGCATGAATAAAAGTGAGAAATGTCACTTTTTCAGTGACATTTGTCACTGTTTTCCGCATTCCTCGAATATCATGTCGTATTCCTCGAGCGCGCCCTGAACTCCGATATAAACGGGAACATGACCTACATATCTGTAGCCCTGCTCTGCCATTTTGTCAATGACCTCACGCGGTCTGAGCTCACCCTCGCGGCTCTTTATATAGAAGCTGCCGCTGAGCTTCTTCCTTGCTTTAACGTAAATGTACTTCATATCTTCAGTAATTTTTCTGCGCCGTCATTTATCTCCTTAACGATGTCCGCGCAGGTCTTTATGTCATTTACCATGCCTGAGATAGCGCCGCAGAGGAACGAACCGCTGTCAACGTCGCCGTCAACTACAGCTCTGCGGAGTGCGCCCACTGTGAGCTGCTCGAACTCCTCTGGTGAGAGAGTTCCCTCCTTTTCGCCTGTAGCAAGCTTCTTTGCGAACTTGGTCTTGATATTTCTGCATGGATGACCTGTATATCTTCCTGTTACGATATTGTCTGTATCCTTTGCCTTGATGACAAGGTCCTTGAATGTGGGATGAATCTGGCACTCCTCGGAAGCGAGGAAGCGTGTGCCTATCTGAACGCCCTCAGCGCCCAGCATGAAAGCAGCTGCCATACCTCTGCCGTCAGCGATACCGCCTGCTGCGATAACGGGTATCTCAACAGCGTCGACTACCTGCGGAACGAGACACATTGTTGTGTTCTCGCCGATGTGTCCGCCTGACTCTGTACCCTCTGCGATAACAGCGTCAGCACCTGACTTCTCCATTCTCTTTGCAAGAGCAACTGACGGAACAACGGGCATTACCTTTATGTCTGCCTCTTTCCATGCAGCCATGTACTTGCCGGGGTTGCCTGCGCCTGTGGTGATGACCTTAACGCCCTCGTCGATACAGAGCTGGGCAAGGTCGTCGGCATTGGGGCTCATAAGCATTATATTTACGCCGAATGGCTTGTTTGTCTTTTCCTTGCAGAGGCGTATCTGCTCACGAAGATAATCAATGGGAGCACTGCCGCCTGCGATAAGTCCGATACCGCCTGCATTTGATACTGCGGAAGCTAATGTGTGTTCGGCTACCCATGCCATACCGCCCTGTATTATGGGGTATTCGCAGCCGAGAAGCTCAGTGATGCGTGTTTTCATAGTAGTAGTTCTCCTTTTTCTCATATCCTTGTAGGGGACGGCGTCCCGACGTCCCGCGATCCGTTCAAAACTCACGGGCTGTCGGGGACGCCAGCCCCTACATCTTAGTTCTTAGCTCTTAATTCTTAGTTCTTAGCTCTTAGTTCTTAACTCTTAATACTCAAAAATTATTCCGCCGTAGGTAAGACCTGCTCCGAAGCCTATGAGAGCTATCTTCTGTCCGCGCTTGATAAGTCCCTTTTCTATGCCCTCGCACAGTGCAAGAGGTATTGAAGCGCTGGAAGTATTTCCGTAATGGTCGAGAGTCACGATGAACTTCTCCATAGGTGCGCCCAGCTTCTTGGCTGCGGTCTCGATTATGCGTATATTCGCCTGATGAGGTACGAACCAGTCGATATCGTCCTTGGTGACGCCTATCTTCTCTGCTGCAAGCTCGAAGGACTTAGGCAGAGCCGATACAGCGAACTTGTATACCTCTTTTCCGTTCTGCTGGAGCTTGTGGAGCGGCACATCGGGGAAGGGATCCTCGAAATCGCTCTCAACAGCTACCTCGGGAGCTACTTTCAGCGACCTTGCACAGAGCAGTGAAGCTCCGCTGCCGTCCGAACAGAGTGCCGAGGAATAGAGCTTGTCGCTCTTTTCCAGTATGACTGCGGCAGCTCCGTCGCCGAAGAGTATACATGACGACCTGTCGGTAAAATCAAGGAATCTGGTCAGTGCTTCGTTGGCTACAACAAGAACGTATTTCAGCGAATCATCGGTCTCAAGAAAGCGCCTTGCAACGTCTGTGGCATAAACGAAGCCCGAACAGGCTGCGTTCATATCAAATGCCGCCGCATTGACAGCGCCTACCTCATGCTGGATAACGCTTGCCATGCTCGGCGTGAGAAAATCGGACGTAGCCGTACATGAGATAACGAGCCCGATATCCTCGGGCTTTATGCCCGATGCCTCTATAGCCCTCAGCGAAGCCTGCTTTCCCATGTACCATGTGGGCTCCCAGCCTGCCATATGGCGCGAAGATATACCTGTTCTTGTGCGTATCCACTCGTCATCAGTTTCAACAAAACGGGTAAAATCGTCGTTTGTCATTATCTGGTCGGGCACATAGCTGCCCATTCCCAAAATGCTTATACCCATTAAAAAGCTCCTTAGAATCAACAAAATTATAAAACATGGTTGTAAAAACCAAAAATTTATGTTATAGTAGTAATGTCGGTATCCCGTTTGCAGGGGATTTCTATGAGCAGACAGAATACCACACATAATATATTGTAAATCATTTTGAGGTTTTTTGCAACGATATTTTAGCACTTTGACAAACTAAAAACAAAATATCGGCATTTCTCACAAATTTACAATAATACATAAGTGAATTTTCACTACACATTTGTGAAGAACACACAGAAAGGAAGTTTAATATTATGACAATTTCACTATTTTCAGGACAGGGCTCACAGTACGAGGGAATGGGCAGGGACATAGCAGAAGCAATGCCCGAACTCCTCTCGGTATACGAGACAGGCTCGGAGATACTGGGCACTGACCTGAAGGAGATATGCTTCAACGCTCCTCTCGACGAATTATCGAGAACTATCAACTCTCAGCCTGCTATCATGGCTACATCTATCGTATGCCTTAAAGCTGCTCAGGCAAAGGGCTTCACATTCGACGGCGTTGCAGGTCACTCACTCGGTGAATACGCTGCAATGTACGCTTCTGGCATGATAAGCCTTGAGGACGCTTTCCGCCTTATCAAGGCAAGAGCTGCCGCTATGGAGGAGGCTACTTCCTCTGCAAAGGGCGCTATGGCTGCTATCATGAAGATAGCTCCCGAGGAAGTTGAGAGAGTATGCGGCGAGGCTAAGGAATATGTCACAGCCGTAAACTACAACTCACCTGTTCAGACAGTTATCGCAGGCACTCCCGAGGGAATCGCCGAGGTAAGCGATATTTTCGCAGGCATGAAGGCAAGAGTTATCCCACTCAATGTTGCAGGCGCTTTCCATTCAAAGCTCATGCAGCCTGCTGCCGATAAATTCTACGAGACAGCCAAGACTATCGAGTTCAAGGCTCCTAATGTGAAGTATTATTCAAACCTCACAGGCGGTGAGCTCACAGACTTCTCGGATATGGCTTCCATGCTTGCAAAGCACATCGTATCACCTGTACGCTTTACTTCCGAGCTGGCAGCAATGCAGGAAGCAGGCGCCGACAAGTTCGTGGAATTCGGTCCCGGAAGAACTCTCACAGGTCTGGTAAAGAAGACTCTCAAGGACGTGACAGCAGTGAATGTTGAAGATATGGAAACACTTGAAGGAGCATTATCATGAATAAATTTGCGCTTATAGGACACCCGCTGGGACACTCAATGTCCCCTCTTATCCACGAAAAGCTGTTCGCTCTCAGCGGACTTGCAGATACATCATATGAGCTTATCGATATAGCCCCCGAGGATATGGCAAACAGCCGCGGCACTCTCGAAGCTCTCCGCGGTCTCAACGTCACTATCCCCCACAAGCAGGCTGTTATCGCCCTTGTGGACGAGCTCGGCGAAAGCGCTCAGCGCTATAACTCCGTAAACTGCATCAACAACGACAATGGAAAGCTCATCGGCTACAACACCGACTGCGACGGTTTCCTCCGTTCCGCAGAGCAGCTCCCTATCGGCGGCAATGTGGCTATTTTAGGCTGCGGCGGCGTCGGCAGAATGATAGCTATCGAGGTCGCACGTCACGGCGGCACCATAACTCTCGCAGTTATCCCTCAGGACGTCAAGAACGCTCAGATACTCATGGCTGAGATACTGGCAAAGTGCAGCGGCGCTTCTGTGAGAATTGCCGATATATCCACTCTTGACGGCAGCTATGACCTGCTTATAAACGCTACTCCCGTAGGTATGTACCCCAAGGTCGACGCCTGCGCAGTAAGCGATACCATAATCGAAAACAGCGGCAGCGTATTCGACGTTATCTACAATCCCAAGGAGACTCTCCTTATGAAGAAAGCCCGTGCTCTCGGCAAAACAGCCGTAGGCGGAGCTTCAATGCTGGTATATCAGGCTGTAAAGGCTCACGAGATATGGTACGGCGGCAGCTTCAGGACCGAGGATATCGCAAAGATAATCACCGACGTCGAGAACGCTGTTGACAGCATGAACAAGTAGCATGATAAGACCTGCAAAACCACAGGACGCCTCCCGTATCGCCGAGATAATCATAACCAATTACCGCGTGAACTTCTACCCCTTCTTCCGCAATGACGAGTTCTATTTTTCGGAGCTCAACGTTGTGGATATGGCGGCAGAGTACTCCAAGGGCTCGGAGGAACTGCTGAATACATATGTTTACGAGGATAACGGCGTAATAAAGGGCATTATCCGTGTAAACGGCACCGAGGTGGTAAAGCTCTATGTGGAGCCGCAGTTCCAGAGCGGCGGCATAGGCGCGGAGCTCCTGCAATTTGCAGTGGAGAGCTTCGGCGCGGACAACCTCTGGGCGCTGGAGTACAACTCCCGAGGCATAGCCTTTTATGAGCGTCACGGCTTTCAGCTCACAGGCGAGAAGATGATAGAGGACGAATGGGTGCCGCTGGTAAAGCTGGCGCGCAACAAGCAAGAATAAGGAGAAAACTATGACTGTATTTTTATGCGGCTTTATGGGCTGCGGAAAATCTACTATAGGCAAGCTTGCGGCTAAAAAGCTTGGCTGCGGCTTCTGCGACACGGACGACCTCATCGTCCGCACTCTGGAAATGACCATTCCCGAGATATTCGAGAAAAAGGGCGAGCCCTTCTTCCGTCAGACCGAGGCTGAGATAGTCAAGTCACTCTGCGGCAAGACTACTGTTGCTGCCTGCGGCGGCGGCGCTATGCTCAATCCCGACACTGCAAAGGCTGCAAAGGACGCAGGCGCGGCTGTCATATTCCTCGACGTGCCCTTTGAGACCTGCTACGAGCGCATAAAAGACGACACAAACCGTCCTATCGTGGTTAAGTCCACAAAGGAGGAGCTTGAGGCTCTCTACAACTCCCGCAGGGACGTTTATCTGGCACACTCGACCATAAGACTTGAATGTAACGGCAGTCCCGTTGAAAATGCGGAGAAAATTGCCGAACTGCTGAGAAAGTGAGCGGCTATGCTTATCTATAATGCTGAAATTCACACCATGGGCTCTCTTGGTGTGGTAAAGGACGGCTGGATAGATATCCAGAACGGAAAAATACGCAATATCGGCAGCGGATACCTCCCCTATGACGACAAGGGCGCCATAGACGCACAGGGCGGTATGCTTCTCCCCGGATTCATCGACGCCCACAACCACCTCGGCATTATCGAGGACGGTCTGGACTTCGAGGGGGACGACTGCAACGAATCCACCGATCCATTTACTCCCCAGATGAGAGCTATCGACGGTATCAACCCCTTTGACCGCTGCTTCGAGGAAGCCCGTATGCGCGGCATAACCGCGGCGGCTTCAAGCCCCGGAAGCGCCAATGCCTGCGGCGGAGAGATAGCCGCTGTTAAAACATACGGCAGGCGCATTGACGATATGCTCATAAGGAACTGCGGAATAAAATTCGCTCTCGGCGAGAATCCCAAAAACGTCTACAACGGACGCGAGGAGGCTCCCATAACCCGTATGGCGATAACCGCTCTTATCCGCGAGGGACTCTACAAGGCTCACCGCTATGCCCATGATATGGACAGCTACTACTCCGACAGCGAGAACTACGATCCCCCCGAATATGACATAAAATGCGAGGCTCTCATGCCCCTGCTCGACCACAAGATGAAGGCTTTCTTCCACTGCCACCGCGCAGATGATATCTGCACGGCTATGCGCATTGCAAAGGAATTCAGCCTTGACGCGGTCATCATACACGGCACTGAGGGACACAAGATAGCCGACATTATTGCCGAGGAGAAGATACCCGTCATATGCGGTCCCGTTATCTGTGACCGCTGCAAGCCCGAAATGCGCGGACTTGAACTGAAAAACGCCTCTGTACTCCACGAAAACGGCGTAAAAATAGCTATCTGCACAGACCATACGGTTATCCCCATACAGTATCTCCCCCTCTCCGCACAGGCTGCGGTAAAGGGCGGACTTGACTTTGACGAGGCACTGAAAACTCTCACTATAGCCCCTGCTGAGATACTGGGCATCGACGATACCACAGGCTCTCTCAGCGTGGGAAAGGACGCGGATATACAGCTCTACAGAAAGGGCGATAACCCCCTCGACCTCATGTCCGAGCCCGTACTCGTTATGGTAAGCGGCGAAGTATGCCGCAGGGAGGTATAAAATGAAAAGGCTGATATCCTTTGCCGCTGCTGCCGCAATGCTCTTTGCAGCAGCTCCGAAAACGCCCTCATATGCCGCTGAAACTCCTGCCGGCGCAAGCTGTGTAGTATACAAGGTAGAAAAAGACCACATAAGCATTGACGGCATAGGGAAAGATTTCCGTAACGGCGACCTTGTCATTCCCGAAAAGATCGACGGGCTGCCTGTTACCTGTATCCGCGAGAATACGTTTTTTCACTGTGAAGGTCTCAAGACCTGCGTTATTCCCGACAGTGTGGAAAAAATAGGCAATCGGGCTTTCTTCGATTGTCCCGATCTGGTCAGCGTAACTATCGGCAACGGTGCTTCTGAGATAGACAGTCTTTCATTTTCCGCCTGCCCCGAACTGACAAGCGTAACTATCGGCAAAGGAGCTGCAAATATCAGCGAATACGCTTTTTCTGCCTGCCCTAAGCTCAGCTCGTTCACCGTCAGCAAGGATAATCAGAGCTATTCTTCGGTGAACTCCTGCCTGTGCAGCAAGAACGGCGATACCCTCGTAAAATATGCAGGAGGCAGCAATGCTGCTGTGCCTGATAAGATAAAAACTATCGGCGAAGGCGCTTTTTTTGAGAGAGAGGATATGGTCTCCGTATCCATTCCCGATACCGTCACATCAATAGACGACGCCGCCTTTTCGGGCTGCCTTTCCCTTAAATCAGTGGAGCTCCCCGATTCGGTAAAGTCTCTCGGCGATAGCTGTTTTATGAGCTGCAACTCACTTTCAAAGGTGCGCCTCGGCTCTTCTCTGAAAGCTATTCCAGACAGCTGCTTCTACTCATGTACATCGCTCAATAACATTATTATCCCCGACAGCGTCGAATCTATCGACTGTGATGCTTTTTTCAGCTGTGCTTCTCTCAGCGGCATATATATCCCCAAAACCGTGACCACAATAAATGAAGACGCTATAGGCAGAAGATACGACACAAGACAGTCCTCCTCCGAGAACATCTCGGGCTTCGTCATCAAGGGCGAAAAGGGCTCTGCCGCGGAAAAGTATGCCTCTGAAAACGGTATCATCTTCGGCACGAGAGTGCTTCAGAAGGGCGACGTCACAGGCGACGGCGTTATCGACGCAGTTGACGCCTCTACGGTACTGTCTGAGTACGCACTTACCTCCACCGACAAGCCGTCGTCTTTCAATGTTGAACAGGTCATCGCCGCCGATTACGACAACAACACAGCTGTCAATGCAGTGGACGCTTCGCTCATTCTTACAAAATACGCGGAAAACGCAGTAAAGCACTGATAATGCCGCTTTAACACTGAATTACTTTAATATAACAAACTGCTTTTTCGCCAAAAAGCGACCTTTTTTGAAAACAAAATTCTATGCACAGCAAGCCGCTGAAACTATTGACATGAGCCGCAAAAAATAGTATCATTAAAGTTAATATTACAACTGCAAGGAGGAATTTTTTATGCTGACCGACATGAACAGCAAATTTCAGAAGGAAGGTCTTACCTTCGACGATGTGCTGCTTATACCCGCTGAATCAAATGTTACGCCCAACATGATACAGATCGGTACTCAGCTCACAAAAACCGTTCGCCTCAACACACCTATCATGACAGCCGCTATGGACACAGTTACCGATTCCCGTATGGCTATTGCCATTGCCCGTGAAGGCGGTATCGGTATTATCCACAAGAATATGTCCATCGAACAGCAGGCTGAAGAGGTGGACAAGGTCAAGAGAAGTGAGAACGGCGTTATCGTGAACCCATTCTCCCTCACCGAAGACCATATCGTCGCTGATGCGGACGAGCTTATGGGCAAGTACAAGATATCAGGCGTTCCGATAGTTGACGGAAACGGCAAGCTGGTCGGTATCATCACCAACAGAGATATGCGTTTCCTCACAGACTTCAATGCTAAGATATCAGAGGTAATGACTAAGGACAACCTTATCACTGCTCCTGTTGGTACTACTCTCGCTCAGGCTCAGGATATCCTCCGTGCACACAAGATAGAAAAGCTCCCTCTCGTTGATGAGGCAGGTATCCTCAAGGGACTTATCACTATAAAGGATATCGAGAAATCAGTTCAGTATCCTAACTCCGCCCGTGACAGCAAGGGCAGACTTCTCTGCGGCGCTGCTATCGGCGTAACAGCTAACGTTCTCGAAAGAGCAAAGGCTCTTATCGACGCTCAGGCTGACGTACTTGTTCTTGACTCTGCTCACGGTCACAGCGCAAACATCATCAAGTGCCTGAAAATGGTCAAGGAAGCATATCCGGATATCCCTGTTATCGCTGGAAATATCGCTACAGCAGAAGCTGCTGAGGCTCTTATCGCAGCAGGCGCTGACTGCTTAAAGGTAGGTATCGGACCGGGCTCTATCTGTACTACCCGTGTAGTTGCAGGTATCGGTGTTCCTCAGATAACTGCTGTTTATGACGTTGCCTGTGTAGCTCAGAAATACGGTATCCCTGTTATCGCTGACGGCGGTATCAAGTACTCGGGCGATATCGTAAAGGCTCTTGCAGCAGGTGCAAACGTAGTTATGCTCGGCTCGCTCCTTGCAGGCTGTGCAGAAGCTCCCGGCGAAACTGAGATATATCAGGGACGTCAGTTCAAGGTATACAGAGGCATGGGCAGCCTCGGCGCTATGGCAAACGGCTCTAAGGACAGATATTTCCAGGAGGGCGCTAAGAAGCTCGTTCCTGAGGGCGTTGAGGGCCGTGTACCTTTCAAGGGACCTGTTGCAGATACTATCTTCCAGCTGGTCGGCGGTATCCGTTCGGGTATGGGATACTGCGGCTGTGTAGATATCCCCACACTCCACGAAAAGGCTAAGTTCATACGCATTACAGGCGCAGGACTTAAAGAGAGCCACCCACATGATATCTACATCACAAAGGAAGCTCCAAACTATTCAACACAGATATGAAAAAAGGCGGAGCAGCGTGACGCTGCACCCTTGCCACGGTGTCGCTTGTTTCACGCGCTCACTATTAAAAAAAGTGATAATCGTACATCGCTTACGACACAATATAAAGATAAAGGCGGACTTTATGTCCGCCTTTTTTTGTAGGGGCTGATGCCTACATCAGCCCGACAAAAAGAATTATTCACACGGGGCGATGTAGGCATCGCCCCCTACACTATGCACTAACCACTAATAACTAACAACTAAAAAAGGACGGCAATGCCGTCCTTTTGCTTTAGAATATGATATATGGCTTGCCGTCTATAGTATAGACCGCAACTTCCAATTCGTTCATGCCCTTTTCTTTGAGCCTTGCTGCGATAGAAAGCTGTCCGCCGTCGCCCTTGTCGTAAAGGCAGTTCACTTTGAACACCTTTTTTGCAGTGGGCTTCAAGTCGGGAGCAGCCTTTGCAAGCAGTGAATCATAGTAATATATCGTGTCGTCATTAGCCGCGTCCTCATCAATGGTAACGGCAGTGAATTTGAAGTCACAGCCTGTTATGGAGTCCTTGATGAAATTATACTGAACATCGAGATAGTCCGCTGATGTTGAGCCGTTGAGCTTCATTTTCAGCACGTCGGGCTGTACGCTTTTTTCAAGGTACTCGACGCTCTTTTCCGACATTGCATAGTAGAATTCAGCTACCTTTGCAGCCTCTTCATCTTCGGCAAGGTTTCCGCGGAAGGTTATAAATATTGGCACGTCATTACTGTCGGGCTTCAGCTCTTTCTCGGCAAACTCCGAATAGTCGCCGTCAGCAGCACTGATACCTGCCATGTTATGTCCGTGGTCGTGTTCATCTTCTTTTTTATCGGCACAGCCTGCCGCAGAAACAGCTACCAGCACCGCCGCAAGAAAAGCTGCCGCTTTTCCGATATATCCTTTCATTTTATGCGCCACCTCAGCCAAATGTATAATACTTGCCGTCCTTGACAGCAAAGACTATCTCGTATTCCGCAACAAGCATCTGCTCTTTTCCGTAGGGATCCTCAGCCATTACATAGAAGCAGGCGTCGATGAGCTCGTCGCTTTCCTCCTTGACCTGATTCAGATAGTCCTTTTCAAACACCTCGTCAAGGGACGAGAAATAGTTCTCGATATTATCCTTGCCTTCCTCATATACAGGAGCCTCTTCCAGCTTTATACGGGTTATCCTGTAGTCGCCCTTCATTTTCTCTGCCAGTGTCGAGCACTGCTTTGAAAAAGAGGCCTTCAGGTCGTAATTGTAGTTCTTTTCAAGGAAGCTTTCCATTTCCGTGATGTAGCTCGGGAAGACACAGCGGCTGTATGTCGCATAATCAGCCGACGGGAACGAAGTGAAATACTTTTCCAGTGTGAGCATGAGCTCCTCGGGGAATACAGTCTCGTCGTAATACAGCTTTATGCCGCTGCTGCTTACGCGGTACGTGCCAAGTCCCGAATCCTCCGCGCCCTCATCGGGTACGATAATGTCCTTGCCCACGCTGCCAAGCACCAGCGGTGCGTCTGTGAGCTCCGCAGCCTTGACGTGTTCGTTTATCTTAGCCTGATAGGCTTCGCTGTCGTATTTATCGCCTGATATATCAGCTCCGCCCACAGGGGGCTCTGTTGTGGTCTCAACAGGAGTTTCCGCATAAAGCGGCATACTGTCATCTTTTTTATTTTTTCCGCAGCCTGCAAGGCACTGAAGTCCTGCTGCGGCAAGAATAAGTGCAATGACTCTTTTCTTATCCATGATACTTTCCTCTCGTTTTGACTAAAAAAGGCTTACTACTGTTCTATTTCTCCTGCCTGATCCCCTGAAAAATACGTTTTCGGGAGCAATGACAGAGATTTTTTACTATCATAGCTCCCAAATCTGCAAACTGTATGGTTTTAATGTGTTTGTTTGATGAAATTTACTTCTTGCTTCTGTCCTTTGCTCTCTGAGTATTGCTGAGAGTTCTCTTTCTGATTCTGAGAGACTCGGGAGTTACCTCGAGAAGCTCGTCGTCAGCAAGGAATTCAAGACAGTCCTCAAGACTGAGTATTCTTGGCGGTACAAGACGGAGTGCGTCGTCGCTTCCGCTTGCACGGGTATTTGTAAGGTGCTTCTTCTTGCAGACATTTACTACAAGGTCCTCTGTCTTTGGTGAAGCTCCTACTATCATGCCCTCATATACGGGAGTACCTGCTGTGATAAAGAGCTGTCCGCGCTCCTGAGCGTTGTAAAGACCGTAGGTAACAGCCTCGCCTGTCTCGAATGAAACGAGGGAGCCTGTGTTTCTGCGCTCGATATCGCCCTTGTAAGGCTGATAGCCGTCGAATACGTGGCTCATGATGCCCTCGCCCTTTGTATCTGTAAGGAACTCGCTCTTATAGCCGAAAAGTCCTCTTGCAGGGATAAGGAACTCGATACGCATACGTGTGCCCTGTGGGTGCATATCCACCATATCGCCCTTACGTGCGCCTATCTTCTCCATTACGGAGCCGACGCAGTCCTCGGGAACGTCGATAACAAGGCGCTCGATAGGCTCAAGCTTTCTGCCGTTCTCGTCGGTCTTGAAGAGTACACGGGGAGTTGATACGCCCAGCTCATAGCCCTCACGGCGCATATTCTCGATAAGGATTGACAGGTGCATCTCACCACGACCTGCTACGCGGAATGCGTCGGTTGAGTCTGTCTCCTCAACACGGAGAGAAACGTCCTTTAAGAGCTCCTTGAAGAGTCTCTCGCGGAGCTGACGTGATGTAACGAACTTACCCTCGCGTCCTGCAAATGGGCTGTCGTTTACAGAGAATGTCATCTCAACGGTAGGCTCACTTATCTTTACGAATGGGAGCGGATCGGGAGCGTCTGTTGCGCAGATTGTATCGCCGATAGTGATGTTCTCGATACCCGATATCCATACGATATCGCCCATCTGAGCCTCCTGAACGGGAACACGGTTGAGTCCCTGTATCTGGAGAAGTGAAACTATCTTGGCGTTGTAGTTCTTCTTTGAGCCTGTGTAATCACAGACAGTTACCTGCTGGTTTACGGCTATCTTGCCTCTTACGATACGTCCGATACCGATACGTCCGACGTACTCGTTGTAGTCGATAGAGGAGATGAGCATCTGGAGAGGATCGTTCTCCTCGCCCTTCGGAGGCTCGATATAGTTGATGATAGTGTCGAAAAGGGGCTTCAGGTCTGTACCTGCCTCATACTGGCTGAGTGAAGCTGTACCGCTTCTTCCCGAGCAGAAAAGGAGAGGGCTTTCGAGCTGTTCCTCGTTTGCGTCAAGGTCAAGGAGAAGTTCGAGAACTTCGTCGCCTATCTCGTCGAGACGGGCATCGGGACGGTCTATCTTGTTTACCACAACGATTATCTTGTGTCCCATTTCCAAAGCCTTTGACAGCACGAAACGTGTCTGGGGCATAGGACCTTCTGCTGCGTCAACAAGGAGAAGAACGCCGTCGACCATTTCCAGTACACGCTCAACTTCGCCGCCGAAGTCAGCATGGCCCGGGGTGTCGATGATGTTTATCTTTGTTCCGTTGTACATAACTGAGGTATTCTTCGCAAGGATAGTGATACCTCTCTCCCTCTCGATGTCGTTTGAGTCCATTACACGCTCTGCAACAGCCTGATTCTCACGGAAAACGCCGCCCTGCTTTAACATTTCGTCAACGAGAGTGGTCTTGCCATGGTCAACGTGAGCGATAATGGCAATGTTTCTTAAATCTTCTCTTATCATATTTTCTTTCCTCCAGATAGTCTTTGACTTTCTTGTGTTTATATATGTAAACGGCTCATGCCGATTTGTCCCTGCATTATATATACTTTTCTGAACATAAAGCCTGTATTTCCGTGCAAATCCTCTTTTTTTCCGGACATAAAAAAGCCCTTGCAGTGGATTTGCAAGGTTTACGGCGAATGAAACAAAAACAGCCCCGAAATTTTTTCGGGGCGTTTCTGGTGGGAGAGGATGGATTCGGACCATCGAAGCTGAAAAGCAACAGATTTACAGTCTGCCCCCTTTGGCCACTCGGGAACTCTCCCAGTTAAGAGTTGTTGTATTTTGTCTCAGGACAAAATAATGGAGCTGGTGGACGGACTCGAACCCCCGACCTGCTGATTACAAATCAGCTGCTCTACCAACTGAGCTACACCAGCGTTTAACGCTTAATTATTATATCATAATTTGCTGTGCTTGTCAAGTACTTTTTTGAATTTTTTCAAAAAAATCTGGTCGAGGCGACAGGACTTGAACCTGCGGCATCTTGCTCCCAAAGCAAGCACTCTACCAAACTGAGTTACGCCTCGTTGATACAGTCTGTGACAGACAGCTTTTATATTATATCAGAGCAAAATGTCATTGTCAAGTGCAAATCATGCATTTTGTAGGATTTCACAATAACATCGGCTGTTTTTGCCGTTTTTTGCGAAAAGCAGATAAAATAAAAAGGGAGCCGCAGCTCCCTTATAAAGATCATTAGTCCTTGATATCGTCTGCGACTTCTTCAGCAGCGTCCTTGATATCCTCAGCAACGTCCTCTGCCTTTTCCTTTATCTCATCAGCAGCGTCCTCGCTGATCTCAAAGTCGATGCTTTCATCAGTATCGAAATTGTCGAAATCATCGTAATCGTCGTCATCATAATCTGAATCCGAACCCTTGTCCTTGAGAGCCTGTGCTGCGACATATCCAACGGCAGCTGCTGCGCCAGCAGCTAAAATAGCAACTAAAAACTTATTCATTTTATTTTCCTCTTTTCTCCGCAAGAATTAGAACTTACCGAACCGCTTGCGATCGGATTACGATAATCTATAAATATTATATCATACTCTTTCTGAAATTTCAACTCTTTACATATTATTTGTTAAAAACATCAAAATTGAAAGGGCTGTTATTGGTGCTGTTTCACAACGCAGTATCCTCTTGCCCAGCCAGACCTGTTTTGCTCCTGCATTTACGGTCATTTCAGCCTCTTCCCTGTCGAAGCCGCCCTCGCTGCCAATGAAAAGTCCCACGGTCTCAGCTCCCGAAAAATCAACGTTTCCGAAGGAACAGCCGCCCTCTTCCTCATAGAGGAGCACTGTTCTGTCAAGCTGTTTCATCATCGCAACAGCTTCTTTGAGGCTCACCATAGGCGTTACCTCGGGTATCATGCCTCTGCCCGACTGCTTTGCCGCTTCCTCGGCTATCTTGTTGAGTCGGGGCAGCTTTTTCTTCCCGAAGTCCTTCTCGTCGGGACGGGATATGCAGCGTCTTGTGAGCACGGGAACTATCCGCGACACGCCCAGCTCCACGCTTTTCTGTATGATGTATTCCAGCTTGTCCAGCTTCGGGACAGCCTGAAACAGCGTCACATTTATATTTGGCTCGGCGGCGCAGCGGTGCTTCTCAACAAGGTCGAGATACACGCTGTCTGCGGTAATGCTGCCGATAGTACAGCAGTAGTCCACACCGTTGCAGCAGACTGTCACCTCCTCGCCCACTCTCATGCGGAGGGAGCGTCCGATGTGGTTGGCGTCGCTGCCTGTCAGGACGATATTGTTCTCGTCTATCTCATTGGTAAAGAATCTTGGCATAGTTCTCAGCCTTTCATTCTGATTTATATTCGGATTTGATGTTCAGATATTCCTCAAGGCACTGTCCGCTCTTGTGGAGCTTCGTAGCCAGCTTTGAGCCTACGTATCTGATGTGCCACGGCTCGTACTTGTAGCCTGTGTATGACTCCTTGCCCTGCGGATAGCGGATTATGAAGCCGTACTCATGGGCGTGCTCCGCCAGCCATGCAGCCTCGGGAGTATAGCCGAAAGCGTCGTCTATGGTATTTACGTCGATACACAGACCTGTCTGGTGCTCGGAGTACCCCGGACGTGCGGAATAGGTATCAGCCGCCTCCTTGCCGTCCTCTTTTACGTAGTTATCGTAGATTATCTCCTGATCGTGGTAGGAGCGGTAGCCCGATTGCAGATAAATACTAAGCCCTTCCTTGGCTGCTGCGCCGGAAAGGGCTTGAAACTGGGAATAACAGATAGTTTCAAGCCCGGGTGCGAATGTGGCGGGCAAACTGTAGGACTTGTTTGCTATCAATACCCCTTCAATATAAGTAAGCCCCTCTGTATCATATACAGGGGGCTCTGGAGCCTCAGCCTTGTTTGACTGAGGCGTTGATGTATCAGTTCCTTCGCCGCGGACAGTTACCTTTATCATAACTTCCTGCTTCGGATCAGCCGCCGATCTGAGAGTTACGTAGCATACGCCGGGTGAAATGCCCTTGATATGTCCGTAGCTGTCAACTGTAGCAATGCTTGCATCGCCTGTTGACCAGCGCTCGTCAGCTTCGTAGGTGCCGTCGGGATAAGCCTGTACCATAGGAGTATCCTGCTCGCCTACCTCGATATAAACGCTTGTCTTGTCAAGCTTGAAATCGCTCTTGTTTACGGGATCTGCCAGTGTTGTTGTAGTCACCGCAGTCGTGGTTATGGCAGGATCGGTGGTGGTAGCCTGAGTGGTTATTGTAGTTGCAGATGTCACCTTGCTTGCCTTGCCCTTCTTGTCGCTCTTTGAGCAGCCCTTTGCAATGAGGATTATGAACAGAAGTACAAGAAATGCTATTATGAAAAGCGCTGCAAGACGTCTGTTTCTCAGTGTCTTGCGTGATACTCTTTTACGGGGACGATGTGATTCGTATCTATCGTATTGGTTGTTGTCCATATTGATAAAGCCCTTTCTATAATTTCCGGCAGGTCATTATTACTGCCTGTTAAATACCTTATTTATATTATATCACAGTAAAAATGAAATGTCACGTAATTTTATGTCGATTCCGTATTATTTGAACATTTTGACAAGTAACGCGCATCGTTTTTGGCGTTTTTCCACAAAGGAGCGGAATTTTGGTTACAAAGCGGTTAAAATCCTGCCGTCCTTGACACGCCCGAATGAAACGAGTATAATAATATATGCTCATACTGTACATTCAGCTGTACGGTATGTGAAAGGAGTAGTTCTATGTCAGATTTCAAAAGAATAGTTGCTGGCTTTTTAGCCGTGGGAACAGTGTTTTCCGCAGCTTCATGCAGCAAAAAGAATACAAAGATATCGTCGGAGAAAGCCCCCGATTCCGCTGTCACGACTCAGAAAAAGGACGATAAGCCCGAGCCCGTCACCGCGCCCGGAAGCATGGATATCGTGTGGCTGTCGGATTTTGACCTCAACCCCGAGGGCGGTCAGCGCTCGTCGGCACTGTCAATATTCGAGGACGTTTACGGCGGCAGCATACAGTTCGTATCCGTTTCGCCCGACGAAAAGTTCACAAAGCTCGACCAGATGATACAGGCAGGCGACGAGGTGGATATGTTCCCATACGATATGAGCGTATTCCCCGAGGGCGTTCTCAAGGACAGATTCCAGCCCCTCGATCCCTATTTCAGCGAAATGGGCGTTGACGAGGGAATGTGGAAGGATATGTCCGCTGTCATAGACAAATTTGCATACAAGGGCAAGCACTACGTCGTGCCTTTCTCTGTTTCCGAGCCCCAGCTCATAACCTACAGCAGAAAGCTCATGAAGGACGGCGGCATGGACGATCCCTACACCCTGTACAAGGACGGCAAATGGGACTGGAACGCATTCAATAACATGATAAACAAGTTCTCGGAGAGTGAAGATTCTCTGCACCATTTCGGCATAAGCGGCTTCTGCGGCAGGGCAATGCTGGCTTCAAGCGGCAAGACCGTTGTGGGCTTCGACGGCGAAAAGCTCACCAACAACATCAAGGACGGCGAAATAGCCAAGGCTGAGGGCATAATGCGAGATCTCCAGTCACGCTGGCTGTACAACAAGAGCCTTAACGGCGCTTTCCGCACAGATATGAGCACTCTGTTCTATGCTTCCAGCGACCTTACACTGGCTACCTCAAACAGGATAAATCCCGAAGCAGACCTTATGATAGTTCCTTTCCCCAAGTCTCCCGACGCAGACAAGACCTATATCGCCTGCGATTACGACGCAAGAATGCTGGTAAAGGGCTCCAAAAAGGGCAAGGCTGTTGCCACATATCTAAAATGCGAGAGACTGGCGGCTTCTGACGAGAAGTTCATGGCTAAGAAAAAGGAACAGGCTCTCAAGACCATGACCGAGGAGCAGTACAACGCATTGCAGGAGTATATCAGCACTGCAAAGGCGAACCCTGTTGTTGACCTCGGCTACGGAATGGGCGAGAAAATGCTGAAAAACGGCGACTGCAACTTTGATACACGCGGCGCTATGGACAATATCACCTCAGCTCTGCTGGAGGGCGGCGCTCCCGTGGGCTCATGGGAGGAGCTACGCGACAGAATGTCCCCTGTCATCGACGAGGAGATAAAGAAGTATAATTAAAACTAAGAAATTAGTGATTAGTGTAGGTGCTGCCTTTGGCAGTCCGTCAATTACGTTGTAAATAACACGAAATAATTGTAGGGGGCGATGCCCACATCGCCCCGTGTGGATATTTCTTTTTTATCGGGCTGATGCAGGCATCAGCCCCTACATACCATATGTAACAATATTTCGGGAGGGCGAGGGCGCCCTCCCCTACAATAGCTAAAGGCTAAACAAGGACGGTATAACCGTCCTTTTTCGTTTCCCGATAGTAAAATATAACAAATCCCCTGCAAGGTTTTTGATACATTCTCCAAAGTTTACCCTCATTGTGCAAATGTACACAAAACGTTCACAAAAGCTCGTCCGAATATGTTATAATGTTAGTATAGAAGCTATGCTTCTGTGACAAAACATGAGAGGGGTTTTTACAATGAAGAATTTAGCCAAGCTTTCTAAAAAGCTTACCGCTGCCGCCGCATCGGCAGTTATGGCGCTGACGTCAACGGCGTCCATACAGCCCGTTACTTCAGCAGCAGCGGACAACAACTACTATGAAGCACTTGCAATGTCGCTCTATATGTACGACGCAAATGCCTGCGGAAGCGGTATCACCGACGGTCCGCTCACATGGCGCGGAGACTGCCATACCTACGACGCAGAGGCGTCCGTGGGAGATCTGGGCGGCTCCGAAAAGTCCATAGTCGATCCCGACGGTGACGGTAAAGTAGACGTTTCGGGCGGCTTCCACGACGCAGGCGACCACATAAAGTTCAACCTCACTATCGGCTTCGGTATCAACAGTCTGGCGCTTTCGGACTACCTCAACCCTGAGGTCTACGAAAAGGCAGGCTGCAAGGACCACCTTATATATGAGCTGAAATGGGGCGCAGACTACCTTATGAAGACAACTTTCCTCGACGGCTCGGGCAATGTAGCTGCTGTAGCTCACGTTGTCGCAAACGGCGGCGAGGATCACGCTATATGGTCGTCTCCTGAGGTACAGACCTACAAGAGACCTATCTACTGGCTGACGGCTGGCAAGAACAACTCCGCGGTATGCTGCGAAATGGCGGCAGGTCTGGCAGGTACGGCTTACGTATTAAAGGACACCGAGCCGGGTTACGCTGAGAAGTGCATCAAGTACGCAAAGGCGCTCCTTGCTTTCGGTCAGAAGAACGTGGGCAACGAGGGCGGCGGACTTGCGGATTTCTACGGCACCGAGGCTCAGTATCAGGACGAAGAGGCTATGGCTCAGGCTTGGCTGTGGCTCTGCAAGGCAGGCGACAAGCCAACCCGCGTCCCCAAGAACAAGGACTACGGCAACAGCCAGTACGACGGCTGGGTTTACTGCTGGAACAAGGTTTGGCAGGGCTACTCGGCTCTGATGTACAAGGCTACAGGCGAGCAGGCTTTCGCAGACGAGCTCAAGGTAGAGCTTGAAAGTCAGGGCGACCTCAAGGTAGGCACCTACAATGCCGACGGCTGGGGAGCTTCACGTTACAACTGCGCTAAGCAGATGGACGCTATAGCTCTTGCAAACGGCGACAAGGACGCAGACTACGCAAAGGCTGCAAAATATCAGATGGATCATATACTGGGCGACAACAGTCTGGGCTACAGCTTCCTGCTGGGCTACGGCGACAAGTGGCCTGTACATATCCACCACCGTGCAGCTAACCCGGGCAGCGACGCAAACGGCGCTTCATCAAATCCTTCCGCTAAGTACACAGCTTACGGTCTCCTCGTAGGCGGCGACGACAAGAGCGGATATCAGGATCAGACCGACAAATACCAGTACACCGAGGGTGCGCTGGACTACAACGGCTGCTTCGCTATCGCCTGCGCAGGTATCGCTAACCTCTACGGCGGCGACGCAACAGCTATGCCTGCACTTGCCAAAAAGGCAGCCGAAATAAACGAGAACTTCAAGTTCGGCAGCAGCTCGTCAGTTGTTACCACCGAGACTACCACCACTGTTACCACAACATCGGTTGATAATGAAAAAACAACTACGACTACCACTACAACATCGCCTCAGCCGGTATATACCATTACAATGACTGCTGCTTACGTTGTTCAGGAAGTGATCTCATATCCCTCAAAGAGCATCTACACCGTCGGTGAAAGCCTTGACCTTTCGGGAATTTCCGTAAAGGTACGCTCGCAGACGTACTGGCAGGAGGTAGAGGGCGGAAACAGAGCAGGCATACTCTACGGCGAGCCCTTCATCATCGACAATATCACCCTCGATCCCCAGGTGGTAACAATAGGCGGCGATAACGGTGCTATCTGGAAGGGCGATATGGCTAACGAGCTGAAGCCCGGCAGCTATACAGTAATGTACGATGGCACATACACTGACGATCAGCACCGTAATATACAGTTTACAAACTTCAGGCACAGTATAGCCGTCAAGGAAGCAGCTGTTACTACTGCTACAACGACCACAACGCCGACTACCACGACTACCACATATCTTGACGGCTCCGACTTTGAGATGAGCCTTGACCGTCAGAAAATATCCGTGGGCGATAAGGCTGTCCTCACATTTACAAAGGGCGCAAATCTTATCCCATTCGGAAATCTGAGCTATGACGACGACGTTATCTCACTGACCAAAAAGACCGACAGCACATACGAGATAGTCGGACTGAAGGAAGGCAGCGCAAGAATAGTATTTGTCGCTCCTACAGGTCAGTCAAAGGCAGTATCCCTCACCGTAGGCGCAGGAATAGTATACGGTGACGCTAACTGCGACGACCTTGTTGACCTTTCGGACGTTGTTCTTATTATGCAGTCTCTTGCCAACCCCAATAAATACGGCTTGAACGGCACAGACAAGAGCCACATCACAGAATCAGGTCTTGCAAATGCAAATGTAAATCAGCAGGGCGGCGTTACAGGTGAGGACGCCCTCTATATTCAGAAGTATCTGCTGAAGCTCATATCCGAGCTGCCGATACCTGTCATAGGATAAAGATATAACTCAACACCTCCTTAGAGCCCGTGCGGAGCTTGCTCTGCACGGGCTGTTTTTGTCCACCTGTTGCACAACAATTTCATCGTGATTGTGCACAATATCTATCGCTCCCGATTGCACACTATGCTGAAAATGCAGGCAAACAGTACGATTTAACCGTATTGTAATATTTTAGTTACCGATTTGTAACCAAATTTCATACCAAAACTTGTATAATAGATTTTGAGACATATTATAGGCGAAAAAACTTTAGAAAGTAGTGTGATAACATGAACAAATTCAACAGGCTGAAATCAGCCATCATCAGCGGCGCTGTCGCTATGTCCGCACTTGCGGCACCTCTCTCAGCGGTGTCTCCCTCTCTCACAGCAAATGCGGCAGACGGCGATAACTACGCAAAGCTTCTCCAGTACTCCCTCTATTTCTATGACGCAAATATGTGTGGCAACAATTCCGACTGCGCTCTCACATGGAGAGGCAACTGCCATACAAACGATGTAGTTCCCGGCGGCTTCCATGACGCAGGTGACCACGTAATGTTCGGTCAGCCACAGGGCTATGCAGCTTCTACTCTCGGCTGGTCCTACTATGAATTCAAGGACGCTTACGACTCAACAGGTCAGACAGCTCACCTCAAGGTGATAACTGACAAATTCGCTAAATTCTTCCGTGACGCTACAGAGCTTAACGGAAATACAGTATCAAGAGTCCTCATCGAAAAGGGCGAGGGCAACACAGACCATAACTACTGGGGTGCTCCTGAAACTCAGGGCGACAGAGGACGTATGCTCTGGACAACAGGCGGCGCTGCTAACGTAACTGCTGAATATGCAGCAGCTCTCGCAGCTAACTACGTAAACTTCGGCAACGCTGATGACCTTAAGTACGCTAAGGCTCTTTACGAATTCTCAAAGAAGGACAAGAGCTTCTACTCAGCAGGTACATTCTATGATGCTCACTGGACAGGCTCTGACGACGAGCTTGCATGGGCTGCAGGCTGGCTCTACCTCGCAACAAAGGATCAGAGCTACCTCAACGATCTGAAGGGCTGTCCTACAGCTTACTCAGTTCACTCATGGGAGAGCGTTCAGCTCGGTGCTGCTATCCTCAAGGGCGAGATCACAGGCGACTGGGGCAGCGCAGCAGAGCTCGGCAAGTTCAGCGGCAACAACTACTACTTCGCTAACGAGTGGGGCAGCGCAAGACACAACGCTACTGCTCAGCTTTGCTCACTCGTAGCAGCTAAGTACAATAAGGCTGATTCCTCATGGGCTAAGGGCCAGATGGAATACCTCACAGGCGACAAGGCTTTCGCAAACGGACAGAAGCACTGTCTCGTAGTTGGCTTCAAGCCTGATTCTTCAAAGAATCCTCACCACAGAGCAGCTTCTCCTGATGTAGGAGCAAGCAAGGAGAACGACGGACAGAACAACAAGTACCTCCTCGTAGGTGCTCTCTGCGGCGGTCCTCTCGATGCTAACGGCACATACAAGGATATCCGTTCAGACTATCAGGGCAACGAGGTCGCTATCGACTATAACGCAGGTTTCGTTGGTGCAGCAGCTGGTCTTTACCACTTCTACAAGACAGGCTCTACTGTATCACAGATCGAGGGCGTTAAGAAGATCTACAGCGGCAGCGGCGCTACTGTAACTCCCGGCAACAACACAACCACAACAACTACAACTAAGCCTAATCCGGGCAACAATACAACTACCACAACAGTTTATAACCCGGGCAACACCCCTTCAAACGATGACGATGTTGTACTTGAAGGCTCAAAGCTTGGTGCAAAAACAGAAAAGAGCACTGTAGACGGTGCTATCAACAATGTTGCTGAGTTCGCACACAACGGCGCTAAGTCAGTTACAATGTATCTCAAGGTAAACTCAAGCGATACTGAGGTATCAGGCGGTTTCGGTACATGGAACGGCGATTGGGTACAGGAAGAATTCTCAGGCGTTAAGGTAGGCTCTGACAAGACTGTAGCTATCGATTACAATATTCCTTCAGATGCAGGCTCTACTATCAAGGCTATGGTTTGGTGGCCTCACGATGACGATGTTACTATCACAAAGATCGTTCTCCATAAGAGCGCAAGTTCAAGCTCAGGCACAAACAAGACCACAACTACAAAGCCCACAACAACACAGCCAAGAGTAACAACAACAATTTCTAACCCCGGCAGCAGCTCATCTTCAAGCGACGGCTATGAGATCAAGCCAAACAAGAAGGTTACTTACAGCGCACTCGGCGATGACGAAAGAATGATCGGCTTCTCATACAAGGATTTCGATATCCCTTCAAACGCTAAGATCACAGAGGTTCAGGTTGACATCTCTGCAAACAAGAACATCGGCAAGTATGTTGGTCAGTTCGGTACATCAACAACTGACAGTGCAAACGGTTACTGGGCTATGGGCGACGAGATCACTCAGAGCATCAGCGGCAACTCAGGCACTATCACATGGAAGGTACCTTCTGATATCGCTTCTATCATCCAGACAGAGTACGGCGGAGAGATCAAGTTCGGTGTTTGGTGGATCGACTGCGACGACTTCACAATCGACGCTGTAAGACTCAAGACAGGCGGCTCTTCAAGCAACGTAACAACAACAAGAGCTACAACAACTACTACAAGAACAACCACAACAAGAACAACTACAAAGGAAACAACCACAACCACAAGAACTACAACTACTACAGCTCCTAACAAGGAACTCGACGCTAAGCTCCTCGGTGACGCAAACTGCGATAATCAGGTTGACCTTTCAGACGTAGTTCTTATCATGCAGGCACTTGCTAACCCAAATAAGTACGGTCTCAACGGTTCTGACAGAACACACATGACAGAGCAGGGACAGGCTAACGCAGACGTTCACAAGAGAGGTAACGGTGTTACTTCAAACGACGCTCTCGCTATCCAGCTCAAGCTCCTCAATGTGATCTCTTCACTTCCTACAGATCAGGTTTGATGACATTAAGCAGCTCCCAACGGGAGCTGCTTTTATTTTACGTGCATACTGCGGGCTGATGTAGGCATCAGCCCCTACAAACCATAAACTTGTATGATTTCAACAATTTTGCTTTGTTTTTTTGTCTCGCTTTTTCGCTGAAAACTCTTGCAAATCCGCCGCTTCTGTGATATAATAGTAAAGCTAATTGAAATATTTCGGCTTTTGCCGTAAATCATAACTGTATATTTCGGAGGTAGTTTTTTATGTCAACTTTAGAAATCATCGGCGGTATCGCAATACTCGTCATCAGTGTTATCACTGTTATCCTCTGCCTTTCACAGGAGCAGAAATCACAGGACAGCATGACCGCTGCTCTCACAGGTGCGAGCGCTGATTCATTCTACGGCAAGAACGAGGGCAGAACCAAGGAAGCTATACTTGCTAAGATCACAAGAACTCTTTCAATTCTTCTCTTTATTGCTGTACTTGCGGTAAATATCATACCGATCTTCACAAAGTAAAAAAGCTGCCCTGTGACTTTAGGTCATGGGGCTTAAATTTTTATCGAACACCTCACAAGGAGAGTTTATGTCAGAAAAACCAAAAAAGAAACAAACAGCAAAAAAAAGCAGCTCTCCCGTATCGGTAGAGAGCTATAAAAATAAAATAGTCACCTTTTTAAAGGCTTACGGCAAGAAATCCATGCCCCTCAGCGAGCTGGAGTCCAAGTGCAGGACTAAAAAATCGGGCAGAGAGAACTTCACCGAGGCGTTTTCACAGCTCCGCACCGAGGGCGTTGTCATGATGAAAAAGGGCATGAAGGCTGCCCTTTGCTCCCGTATGAACGTATACCCCGGCACGGTGACAAGGCTCAGCAGGACATTCGGCTTTGCAGTTACCGACGAGGGCGTGGAGTACTTCATACCCGGCAAGTGTATGCTGGGCGCTATGCCCAACGACAGGGTGCTTATCTCCGCTATCCCCTCCCGTTCGGGTGAACCCGAGGGCGAAGTGCTGGATATACTGGAGTTCGGCAGTTCACAGCTCACAGGCAGGATAGAGTTCGAGGACGGCAAGCCATATCTCGTTCCCGATACAGCTTCGAGGAATCACGTCATCATCGTGAAAGAGGAAAGCGTTCCCTTTGAAAACGGCGACAAGGTGCTGGCGGAGATAGTCTACCGCGGCAGGCGCCACGCCGAACACAAGGTAAAGATAACCCTCGTTTTCGGCAGCTCGGAATACGCCGCTTCTTCGGCAGCTTCAATACTGGTGATACACGGCGCTCCCACGGCATTCCCCGAGGAGGTGCTGAGAGAAGCCCGCAAGATAGCAGAGGGCGGTGTGCAGGAGTACTCTTTCAACAACCGCGAGGACCTGCGTGATATGGATATATTCACCATTGACAGTGCCGAGTCCAAGGACCTCGACGACGCAGTTTCCCTGACAAAGACGAAAAAGGGATACTGTCTCGGCGTTCATATCGCAGACGTTTCCCACTATGTCAAGGGTAACAGTGCCCTCGACAAGGAAGCCCTCATGCGCGGCACAAGTATCTACTACGCCGACAAGGTTATACCTATGCTTCCAAAGGAGCTGTCAAACGGTATCTGCTCCCTCAATCCCGACGAGGACAGGCTTACTCTTTCGGCTTTCATGGAGCTGGACAAGGAGGGAAATATGCTCTCCTACCGCTTCTGCAAAAGCGTTATCCGCTCCCGTGTAAAGGGCGTCTACTCCGAGATAAACCGCATTCTCGAAGGTACGGAGTCCCCTGAGATAGCCGAGAAATACTCAAAGGTCCGCAAGAGCATCGACCTTATGAACGAGCTGGCGGACAAGCTCATAGAAAAGAAAAAGCTCCGTCACGCTCCCGAGATAGAGACCACGGAAAGCAAGCTCATAATAGATGAAAACGGCATCTGCTGCGACGTACAGCCCCGTGAGCGAGGAAAGTCCGAGCGCATAATCGAGGAATTCATGCTGACGGCTAACGAAGCGGCGGCTAAGCTTGCAAAGGACAAAAAAGTCCCATTCGTGTACCGTATACACGAAGCTCCCCCCGAAGCAAAGACCGAGGCGCTCCACGAGATACTGCCGAAGTACGGCTTCGAGTGTCCACATTTCAGCGAGTTCAAGCCCGTTCACGCGGCTAAGATACTGGAAGAAGCCAAGGGCACGGAGAAATTCGAGGCGGTCAATATGCTGGTGCTCCGCTCAATGGCAAAGGCGAAGTACTCCCACGAGCCGCTGGGACATTTCGGACTGGTGCTGGAGGACTACGCTCACTTCACCTCGCCTATCCGCCGCTATCCCGACCTTGCAATACACCGCATAATCACGGATATACTGGCAGGCTACAACAATGACTGGCTCAACAAGCGCTATGCTGGCTTTGCGGTCAATGCCGCGGAGCGTTCATCAGCGGCAGAGCTTCGCGCCGTGACTATCGAGCGCGAATGCGAGGACTGCTACAAGGCGGAATATATGAAGGCTCACTTAGGCGAGAGCTTCACCGCCAAGATATCGGGCGTTACCGAGTTCGGCTTCTATGCGGAGCTCCCCAACACCGTGGAGGGACTCGTTCATATCAGGACGCTCCCCGAGGGCGAATACGACTACTCCGAGCCTGTCTCCCTTACAGAGAGCTTCAGCGGAGTATCATACACACTGGGACAGACCGTTCAGGTGGTCTGCGCCGCAGTAAATGTCAGCGACGGAACTATTGATTTCGTCCTTGACGACGACGAACAGGAGGAAGAACAATGAAAAAGATAATCGCATTAATGGCAGCAGCAGCTCTTACAGCAGGCGCAGTATCCTGCGGCAAAAAGGCAGGCACAGCTTCACAGCAGCCTAAGCCGAAGACTACTGAGGCTGTGACCACTACAAGCGCAGACAGCACCGAGACTACAACATCTGCTGCAACTACCGCAGCAACCACTACCACCTCCGCTGTGACCACTACAAAGGCAGCACAGCAGCCCGATCCACTGGGCGGCGGCGCTTTCGAGTACAACGACGACGGTGCTGTAGTTTTCAGCGAGGACAGCTCCAAGGCTGACGACAAGACACTTATTGCAGCTGCTCAGGCGCTTTTTGAGTCCGCCTGCCGCACAGAGATGAAGTTCACAGTAGGCTGTCCCTTTGAGACAGACAACAACGACTACATCGAAAATGACCTTTCATGGCGCTTCTACCGCATAACCGACAGCAAGATCCATTCTTTCAGCGATGTAATGAACGAGTACCACAAGGTATTCAGCGACAGCCATGCCAACGAGCTTGCTTCTCTCTATATGGACAAGAACGGCTCTGCATATGCTCTTTGCGGAAACCGCGGCGGTAATATCTACTATTCGTCCTCAAAGGTAACTGAGATAAAGTCAAAATCTGACAATGAGATAGTATTCACCGTTGAGAATTACTATGACGGCGACGACTACGGTCAGGCTCCGTATACCGAAACTGATGAATTCTCCGTAGTTATCGGCAGCGATAACGTTTGGAAGGCAGGAAAGTTCAATCTGCCTTATTAATGCAGCGTGTTTATCGGGCGCACATTCACGGCGTCCTCTGCAAAACATAACAAAAAGCGGCTGAATCATCAGCCGCTTAATTTTATGCCTTTACGCTTGTACCGCTCAGTCTGCGGAAATATTCCTCTGCATACTCACGATATTCATTTCTGAATGTCTCGTCGTTCTCCTTGACATCGTGGAGATAAGCATGGAGAGTCTTCTTCTCGTCTGTCTCGATAAGACAGCCTGCGATATTGGAGCAGTGGTCGGATACGCGCTCCAGATTTGTAAGAACGTCCTGGAAGATGTATCCCAGCTCAACTGTACATTCGTCGTTCTGAAGTCTGCGGATATGGCGGTTTTTCAGCTCTGTGCTGAGGTTGTCCACCACTTCTTCAAGAGGCTCTACCTTATGGGCAGTAGCAAGGTCGCTGTTGACGTATGAGTCAAACGCCTTGTTTATATTCTCTGCAATGGCGTCTGTGATGACTGTTATCTCGTTGATACATTCGTCAGAGAACATTATGCCCTTTTCGTGCATTTCCTGTGCCGACTCTACAAGATTTACCGCGTGGTCGGATATTCTCTCGAAGTTTCCGACGCAGTGCATCATCTTTGATACGCTTCGGCTGTCTGCGCCTGTGATACTGGATTTTGCCAGCTTTATAAGGAAGCTGTTTATCTTGTCCTCATAGCCGTCGATAATATCCTCGTTCTCGATTATTATGTCGCAGGCTTCCTCGTCGTAGCCTTTAAGTAGCTCCAGCGCCTTGAGGATAGTCTCTCTTGTGAGCTCTGCCATCTGATTTGTAGCTGTGATACAGGTGTGTACCGCAACAGCAGGCGTTTTCAGAAGAATAACGTCCAGACCTGTGAGAGTCCTTCTCGGATCCTTGACTTCCTCCTTGCCGTCCTTGACAACTATCTTGGAAAGAGCAACGAGCTGTTTTGTGAACGGCAGGAACATAACTGTAGTAGCCACGTTGAATATGGTATGCATTACCGCGATACCAACGTATCCAACGGTCTTGTTCATAATGCTCAGGTCTATAACGTTCTGGAGCAGTATGATTATCGGGAGCAGTACCAGTGTACCGATTATCTTAATGATTATGTGAGTCCATGCAACGCGCTTAGCGTCCTTGCTTACGCCCATTGTTGAGAGAAGCGCTGTTACGCAGGTACCGATGTTACAGCCCATGATGATAGGCAGGGACATTCCCCATGTAAGACCGCCTGTCTTTGAGAACGCCTGTAAGATACCGATAGAGCCTGCGGAGCTCTGGATGATACCTGTGAATACGGTACCTACAAGAACACCGAGAACAGGGTTCTTGAATGCAGTGAGTATTCTCTGGAAATCAGGTGAATTTGCCAGCGGATCAACAGAATCCGACATAAGAGTCATACCTGTCATAAGTACCGCAAAGCCTACGAGGATACGTCCTACGTCCTTTTTCTTGTTCTTCTTTGCGAACATGATGAGGATAGTACCTGCAAGAGCTATCAGCGGTGAGAACGATACGGGCTTCAGCAGTCTCAGGAAGAAGCTGAGCCAGCCGCCGTCGCCGTTATCCTGAATACCGTCGAGACAGAGTATCCACGCTGTGAATGTAGTTCCGATATTTGAGCCGAAGCACACTCCGATAGTCTGCTCCAGCGACATGATGCCAGAGTTTACGAAGCCGACCAGCATAACTGTCATCGCCGATGAGGACTGTATGGCAACAGTAACACCCATACCGAGAAGTATAGCCTTCAGCTTGTTCTCTGTCATTTTTTTCAGTGCAAGCTCCAGCTTGCCGCCTGTGAGCTTTTCAAGTCCCGTAGACATTACCTTCATGCCGTACAAGAAGAAGGCAAGTCCGCCCAAAAGGGTGAAGATGTTAAAAATAGAAAATTCTTCCATAATTTTCTCCTGATAAAATATATTTTCCCGCTTCTATTTATAATTATATCAGGATATGACCGCAAGTCAAGGATTTTTACCATTCTTTAACGTGGATTTAACATAAGAAAAGGGACTGCCTTAACCATGATACTTATAAAGAAGTTTTATGCTTATTATTGAGAGAACCCCTTTTGAAAAAGGGGCTTCTCTCAAACTCTCTCCCTAAAACTTTCGTTTTGTTTTTTCTCAGATAGGGCGCTCCTGCATTTTGCAGGACTTTTTTATTTTATGAAGCGCCCTATCTGAGAAAAAACCAGATAAAAGTCTTTGGAAAGGGGTATGGGGGAAACGCTTTCCTCAGAAAGGTTTCCCCCATAAATAAATATAAGCTTCTGTATTAGTGTTACGGTTAAAGCAGTCCCTTAATAGTTCATTTACTTTTTCTTGTTCTTTTTAACGTTTGTCTGCTTTTCAGCCTTTTCAGCTTCTTCCTCGATAACGTCTACCAGTTCCTCAAGGTCGATGTCCTCATCGTCATCATCATCGTCGTCAGCCCCAGCCTTTACGGGCTTCTTGCTGTTCTCAGACTTGAGAGCTGCGATAAATGCAACGGCAAGGTAAACTACGAATATAAGAAGCTCAACTATAACGATAGTCTTTACAGAATCGCTTGCAGCCTGGCTGAGACCTGCTCCTACGGACTTTGTTGCAGGAACAAGGATATTGTAAGCGTTTGCGAACTGTACGTTCTCGTAATAATCGCTTGCAGTCTGCTCTGTAAGATCAACGAGCTTCTCAACCTTCTTGCTGAGGTCTGCGATGTCAGCCTCTACCTTGTCAACATTAGCCTTTGAGCTTGCCTTGTTGTTCTGGAGAGCATCGCGTCTGGAAGTGTAGAAGTCAATATCCTGCTTTGTCTGTGCAAGGCTTGTTTCAACGCTTGTCTTCTGCTTGAACAGTGTATCATACTGCTCGGAATGAACAGTTTGCTTCTTTTCGGTATCATCAATACCATTTCCGAATACCTGAACAACATCCTTTTCATATGAAGCAATAGAGCTCTCTATCGCAGCAAGGCGATCTGCATACTCATCCTTGTCACGCTTGAGGTTCTCTATCCTGTAATTATAGTAAGCAAGTGTGGAATCCTTATCCTTAGTTACATTGTTTACAGTGATATAAGAAGAAATTCTGTCAAGATCAATGCCTGTGATAGTCTTTGCGTAATCAGAAAGGTCGCTGAATGTATAGCCTGTAGCGCTTGAACGGAATGTTGTTGTATCGTCCTTTGCAAGGTTGTCAAGGTAGGTCTTAACTGTTCTGAGTGAGTTTCTGAAAAGGTCTACCTGCTGAGCGTAATCATAGGTTTCATAATCAGCGGTCTTTACAGCTGTACCGAGAGGCTCGTTGTAGCCGTACTCCTCATAGAAGTAATCACCGTAGCATCTGAGCAGTGTATTGAGAAAATCAACGCCTGTCTGTCTGTCAAAGCCTGCCTTGCCGAAATCAAAGTGTACAGTAAACTGTGTAGGATAGTACTTTGTATCAAGCATAGCCTGCGCAGCCGAAAGGCTTCCGCTTGTTGCCTTGTCCATTACGCTGTTGTAGGCTGTGAGCTGATCGTAAGCCTCCTGAGGAATCTTATAATCAAAGCTGAGGCTTGTTCTGATATCCTCGATCTTTTTAAGATCAAGTCCCTTTTCTGTAAGAGCCTTTTCAATGACCTTAGGATTCTTCATGCTCTCGATCTCGAACTTGCGTCCCTTAGGATCAAGTCCCTGCTCGATACCGCTGTATGTAAAGCTTACAAGAGCCTTAGCAGGTGTCTTTGCTGTAAAAGACTTTATCGCTGATAAAGAGAATGTCAGAAGACCTGCTATAATAGCAATAACGATCCATATTGCAAGGTACTTCTTGAGATTTTTCATTATTGCGGAGATCGAAATAATTACTTCGTCTTTGTTATCTTCCTGATTCTTTATCGTAACATTGAGGTTACGTTCGTTATTCTTAGCCATTTTACCCTCCGTTTTATTGTTATTTCCTTTATTACGGCATAACACGCCGTATTGTTTATTATATCACTAAAAAAGCACATCGTCAATACCTTAACAAAATTTCCAGTTATTCGCTAAAATTGAACAATATGCCCTCTGTGACATTCTACAGATTGCACCAATAACGCAGAACGGCTCTCCGAGCGCATAACTCGGAGAGCTGATATATTTATATTATAATGTATGTCCCTTCTGCTTGATAACATCTACTACTCTGTCAACGCAGCTGCGGCAAACAGATTCGTCCTGAGCTTCTACCATTACTCTTACGAGAGGCTCTGTGCCGCTCTCACGGACGAGTATTCTTCCGCTGTCGCCAAGCTCTGCTGCTACCTTGTCCACCTCTGCACGTACATCGGGATCTGCCTGTGCAGCAGCCTTGTCCTTGACCTTTACGTTTTCAAGTACCTGTGGATATACAACGAATGGAGCTGCAAGCTCGCTGAGCTTCTTCTGACGGGACATGATGACCTGCATTATTTTAAGGCTGGTGAGTATACCGTCACCTGTGGAAGCGTACTTGGAGAAGATGATATGTCCGCTCTGCTCGCCGCCGATGCAGCAGCCGTGTTCCTTCATGTACTCATAAACGTACTTGTCGCCTACAGCAGTCTTTGCGTAGTCAATGCCTATCTCGTCAAAGGCTCTGTAAAGACCGAAGTTGGACATAACTGTAGTAACGACTGTATTGTTGAGGAGACGTCCGCCCTCCTTCATGTATCTTCCGTATATGTAGAGGATATGGTCGCCTGTGATGACATTGCCCTTTTCGTCAACGCAGAGGCAGCGGTCAGCGTCGCCGTCATATGCAAAGCCAACGTCAAGACCGTTCTCAACAACGAACTTCTGGAGTCCCTCGATATGTGTTGAGCCTGCATTGTTGTTGATGTTGATGCCTGTAGGAGCTGCATTTATAACGTGAGTCTCAGCGCCGAGAGCCTCGAATACAGACTTTGCAATGTTCCATGCAGAACCGTTTGCGCAGTCAAGACCTATCTTCATGCCTCTGAATGAGTACATACCGAGTGAGATAAGGTAGCCGAGGTAGCGGTTTCTGCCTGCTACATAGTCAACGCTTCTGCCTATCTTCTCACCGTGAGCGAATGGGACTTCCTCCCACTTCTGACCGAATGCTTCAAGCTTTCCGTCAAGATATGCCTCAACGAGGTCTATGACCTCGTCCTCCATTTTCTCGCCCTGTCCGTTGATGAGTTTTATGCCGTTATCGTGGTATGGGTTATGGCTTGCGGAAATCATGATACCGCAGTCAAAGCTGTCAACTCTCGAAATGTAAGCCACTGACGGAGTAGTTGTAACATGGAGCAGATATGCGTCTGCGCCCGAAGCGGTAAGTCCGCCTACCAGAGAATACTCGAACATATAGCTTGAACGGCGTGTATCCTTGCCTATTACTATGCGCGGAGCGCTCTCGTCGCCATTTCTTCTCTTGAGCTCGCCGTAGTACCAGCCAAGGAAGCGTCCTACCTTATATGCATGATCGGCTGTAAGGTTTTCGTTTGCCGTTCCTCTGAATCCGTCAGTTCCAAAATATTTACCCACTTCTGATTATCTCCTTAAAATAAATTTTTAGTTGAAAAGCTTTCTGTTTTCCTCTCCGTGTCTGCAACACACAGGGAAAAATCAATAATTCCGTCATCAACTATAACATACTTCGATCATACAGGCGTAAAAAACCTGAACATTTTTATTATAGCACTTTGTATCAAAGCAGTCAACAGATTTAATAAATAATTCACAAAATTAATTGTTTACCGAAAGCAATAAAAAGTACTCCTATATATTAGACGTAAAAGGCAGCGAAAACTCTCACCTTTTTCCGAAAATTTTTTCAAAAATATTTTTATGTTTATTATTGCAAAGGTTTTGATTTTGTAGTATAATTAAAAATAGTATTATAATCGGGTATTATGGCTTCTGCCGCCCGAAATAAAGGAGGAACAAAATTGGCTAAGTCAAAAGCTACGGGCACAAAATCCGGAAAAAGCAATGCCCGCACAAAGATCGGCAGCACCAAGCCAGCCGTTACTGCCGCAGACATCATAGCCGAGAAGCGCGGACACAAGTTCAGACCTGTATTCTATATTCTGTCCTTTATCGTCCCCTTCATGCTGACATTCGTGTCGTACATATGCTTTGATGTCTACCCTTTCGGCGAGCGCTCAGTGCTCACCCTTGACCTCAACGGTCAGTACATTTACTACTTCGAGGCTCTCAGAGACGCATTCTGGGGCGACGGAAGCGCCTTTTACAGCTGGAGCAGAAACCTGTCGGGCGGCTTCATGGGTATCATAGGATACTACCTCGCAAGTCCCTTCACGCTTATCGTAATGCTGCTGCCGAGGAAGATGATCCTCGAAAGCGTAATGATCATGCAGATGACAAAGGTAGGCGCAGCAGGTCTCACCTTCTGTGTATACGCACAGAAATCCAAGAACCTGAAGCCTCTCCAGTCTGTCATGTTCTCGACGATGTACGCAATGATGGCATACGTCGTTATCCAGCTCATCGATCCTATGTGGGTAGACGGTCCTGTATTCCTGCCGCTGATAATCCTCGGCGTTGAATACTTGGTCGATGACGGACGCAAGATAAACTTCATTATCCCAACAGCGATAATGTTCATCGCAAACTTCTATATCGGCTTTATGATAGCCATTTTCATCGCTTTGTACTTCCTTTACTATGTATTCTTCGGAACACAGCGGAAATTCAAGGGCATAAGCGATTACTTCACAGTATTCGTGAGAATGGGTATCGCGGCTGCGGTAACGGTAATGTGCAGCGCTATCATGATACTCCCCGTTTACAACGCACTGGCTCTCGGTAAGTTCGACTTCACAGAAAACCCCGACTACAGCCTGAGAGCTATGTTCAATCCTGTTGAGCTCGTACCCTGTCTGCTGCCAAACCAGTATTACTCGGTAAACGTTGACGAAGGAACCCGTATGTACGGACGCCCCGAAATATACTGCGGTGTGCTCACATTCGTGCTTCTCCCCCTGTTCTTTATGAACAAGAAGATAAAGAGAAACAACAAGATAGGCTACGGTTTCCTCATATTCGCACTTCTTTTCAGTATGTTTGTAAAGCCTGTAAACATGATGTGGCACGGCGGTCAGGATCCTAACTGGCTCCCTTACAGATATTCCTTCCTGCTCTCATTCGTTCTTGTGTCCATGGCTGCGGAGGTATTCTCACATCTGGACGGCTACAAGATGTCGCTGCCGAGCGCTCTTGTATCAGGCGGTATCATAGGCGGTCTCACCGCTATATTCTGCGGCATGATGAAGAGCTTCAACTACAACGAGGAAAAGTACAAGTACGTTGCTATCACACCTTACAAGGCATATCTTGATTCCTCCGACGCCAAGGAGCAGCTCTGGCTGGGTACTGTTGCATTCGGTCTTATCCTTGCAGCTATCTACATCGTTGGCGTATATATGTACAGCCATTCAAGGACAAAGAAGGGCAGAAACGCTATCACAGTGGCTATGTCTCTCCTTATCTTCTTTGAAACAGGCTACAACTGCTTCGACTCCTTCAGAAAGATTTGCAAGGAGGTCGGCAACTCAGGCAAGTACACCTATACCGACATAATGAGCGCTCCCGACGTTGTCAAGAAGCTTGAAGAGTACGACGGCGGCTTCTACCGCGCAGAAAAGACCTTCAACCGTATGGTAAACGACGACCTTGCATACGGTCTCAAGGGTATCTCTCACTCAAGCTCGGTAATGAACACAAGAGCTATCAAGTTCATCGAGACTATGGGCTATTTCACCCAGAGCTTCGAGTCAAAGTACGAGGGCTGCAATCCCGTTGCTGACTCTATCCTCGGTATCAAGTACGTTCTCGATGATCCCGACAGAAGATTTTCCAGCTCGGAAATGCTGGACGCTTCTTATGTAAAGCGTTTCTCAACAACATATAAGAAGGACAAGGACGTTACTGCCAACATAGACGTTTACGAGAACCCCAACGCTCTCGGCATCGGCTATATGGCTGACGACGATATCCTTATCCTTTCGGGACTGGGCAACGACAACCCGTTCAACAGTCTCAACAACTTCCTCAGCTCTATGACAGGCAGCACAACAGACTATACCACTGTACCGATAGAGCCCAAGCAGTACTATGTTCCTTTTGACTGCGATATACACTACGACGATTCAAAGGTATATCTCCACGATTACAACAACAACGGCACTCTCCACGACTGCTATGAAGCATATGCAGGCGTTGACGACGCTGTAATAAACGTTGACGTAACTGTTCCTCACGACGGCGACATCTATATGCACCTCGGCTCTGAAATGAGAAGAGCTGCAAACGTATGGGTAGCTGTAAAGGGCGAGGACGGCGTTTACAGAGGCAAGAAGTCAGGCACAGAAGCTTATGACGGCTATGGCACATACTTCAACACAAACTCCTCACCTGTCGTAAGAATGGGACCATTCAATGAAGGCGACGAGGTCGAGATAAGACTTACAATTCCTCCGTCAGGTCCTAACGGACAGTACGACGGCAGCGATGAGTACATAATGATAAGAAAGGAAGCCGGCTTCAACTTCTACTATCTTGATGAAAAGGCTTTCGCAGAGGACATCGCAAAGCTCAAGGCTAACCCGTGGAACCTCGATATGAGCAAGACCAATGACCGCTATCTCGTAGGCGACATTGACGCTCAGGACGGTCAGATACTCATGACCACTATCCCTTACGAGCCCGGCTGGGAAGTAAAGATAGACGGCAAGACCGTTGACAGCCTCATCTCCGAAGAGCCTGTCGAGGGTTCAAAGCAGAAGATACTCCGCAACAAGGCAGGCTCAGAGGGCGAAGTAATAGTTCTCGGCACTCTCATCGGTATCCGCGTTCCCGCAGGACACCACACAGTATCCATGAAGTATACTCCTCCGGGCTTCAACACAGGAATAATAACCCTTATTCTTGGCGCTGCCTGCCTCATATTCTTCTATATGTACGACAAGAAGCACAATAAGGTGCTCAAGGAAAGACAGAAAGCAAAGAAGATACTCAAGGGCGAAAATGTAGAGGACGAGCCCGAGGAAGAACCCGAGGAGACCAAGAGCTCCAAGAACGACAAGGAGAAAAAGGAATCCAAGGAGAACAAAAAGCCTAAAAAGCCCAAGGACACCGAAAAGTCTGAGGATACAGGCAGGAAAAAGGTGGAAATAATCAAATCCAAGGGCGCAGTAGCTCCAATACCTGTTGAAGAACCCGAGGAAGAGCCCGAAGAGGAGGTAAACGACGCTGAAAGATTCATCGCAAACGCTGATGAAGAGTTCAAAAAGGCAGCGGATACCGCCGAAAAGACGGCTGAGGATTCAGCAGAAAGAGCTGAAAAAGCCGCTGAGGAGCTTATGTCCGACGACGAAGAAGACGAGGAATAAGCACAGGAAACAGCTGACAAAAAATCAAAGCAAAAACAAGTTTGAGCCCCTGCAAATGCAGGGGCTTTTCCTTATGGTAATTTACGCTAAAAAATAGTAATTTAGATACCTGCTTATTAACAAATTATTTCCATGTAAATTCTATTGCCTTAATATGAAATAGTATAAACAATACCTGAAAATTAATCTGACGAAATAATATAATAGAAACAAATACCGCGGTTTATCGCTTGTTCTACTGGCATTTGTAATAAAAACTTCACCATAATTTCTATGCAAATATTGTTGCATTTTGCACAAACAGGCTTGACTTTATTCTACATTTATGCTAAAATTTAGTTGTAAGGAAGTTAAGGTTTACTGCACTGGACCTTAACAAAAAAACTACTGATACTTTTTCAGGGAGGAACGATACTTATGTTCAATAATTCAAAGAACGTGAAGAGATTCGTAAGCATTTCTGCTGCTGCAGTATGCCTCCTTTCTTCACTTCGCATCGCACCGATCAGTTTTGTTGCTGACGCTGCGGACAAGACAATGACAGCATTTGAGATCACAGAAAACATGAAGGTGGGCTGGAATCTGGGTAATACCCTCGACGCTTATGCTCAGGAGCCCGATCCTAACGATCCCAAAACTTATATCCCCGTTAAGAGCGCCGGTCTTGAGACAGAGACCTGCTGGGGCTGCCCTGAGGCTAACGAGACACTCTTCAAGGCTATCAAGGCAAAGGGCTTCAATACAGTCCGTATCCCTACAACATGGTTCCAGCACCTTGACGCGAACGACAACATCGATCCCCAGTGGATGGCTCGTGTTCATCAGGTAGTTGACTACGCTTACAAGAACGGTATGTACGTTATCCTTAACGTTCACCATGAGGAGGGCTGGATCAACAGATCCGATCTTGCTACAGCTTATGATGAGATCAACCCAAGACTCATGAAGATCTGGACTCAGATAGCAACAGAATTCAAGGATTACGATCAGCACCTCATATTTGAGTGCATGAACGAGCCACGTGCTAAGGGCACATCTTGGGAATGGTGGTCTGCAACTCCTGTTAAGGAAGCTGACGTTATCAACAAGCTGGAAGCTAACTTCGTTAAGCTCATCAGAGGCATGGACAGTCCTTACGCTAAGACTCGTCTCCTTATGCTCCCTGGCTACGTTGCAAGCTCAGACAAGACTTTCCTCAACCAGATAGAGCTTCCTGACGACGACTTCGTTGCAGTTTCTATCCACGCTTATACACCTTATAACTTCACAATGAACACAAACGAGAAGGAAGGCGCTTACCACGACACCTTCACTAAGGAGTTCAGCAACGACCTCGCTTACAACCTCCAGAACTTCCGTGATATGTTCGTTAACAAGGGCGTTCCTGTAGTTATCGGCGAAATGGGTACTTCCGACTTTGGAAATACACAGGCTCGTGTTGAGTGGACAACACAGTACTTTGAGACTACAAAGAAATATGGTATCCCCTGCGTTCTCTGGGACAACGGACAGAAAAAGGACGCCAGCGATCCTACTCAGAACCCAGGCGAGGTACACGGCTATATTGACCGTAAAACAGGCGAATGGTTTGAAAACAACCTCCCTATCATCAACAAGATGATGGAGATCATGAACGATAAGTCTATCGTTTGGGGCAGCGAAGGCAAGATGCCTACTTACGACCACCAGGCTCTCTCAACAGGTAAGGTATTCCTCGAGAATGCTGAGATCGATGTTGCAAGGGAAAAGGAATACGGCAACTCAACTCCCGGCAAGGAGATCTCATGGAACGACCTCAAGGGCAAGGAAGTTGCTATCAAGTACACAGGCGATCAGCCTGTCCTTGCAGTTTCCGATAAGGACTACAAGGGCTGGTCTGAAATGGCTGCTTACACAGTTGACGAAGCTAACGGTATCGCTTACTATCTCGTAGATCAGCAGGTTCCAAAGGCTTACTCAGGTGACCTTTCAACTATCAACCATATGCAGGCAAGAACACCAGGCAAGACAAACATCGAAAAGATCGTTATCCTCGATGCTCCTGATGTTAAGATCGACGTTCCTGTTGACAAGACAAAGAAGACCAACATCGACTTTGCTAACGCACAGGCTGGCGACAACCTCATCATCAAGATCAAGGGTGAGCCTAACACTGATACTAACGGCTGCATCGGCTTCAACGGCAACGGCTGGGAGCAGATCGAGTGGGAAGGCAAGACAGACGCTAACGGTAATCTCTCAGTTGAGATCCCTGTAAGCAAGTTCCCAAGCGGTATCCAGTCAGCTGAGGCTCAGATCTGGTATCAGGCAGAGCTCGTTGACTTCGACGGCTACAATTTCGGCAAGGCAGAGGTTACAACTACTACAACAACTTCTGCAACAACCACAACTACTACAAGCGCAACAACAACTACATCATCTACAACTACAACAACTGTAACTGAGTCAACTTCAAGCGCTACTGACACAACAACTACAACAACTGCAACTACAGCTCCTGACAAGAAGAGCAACGGCAACGGCGACGCTAACCAGGACGGTCAGGTTGATATGGCTGACGTAGTTCTTATCATGCAGTCACTTGCTAACCCAAATAAGTACAAGCTTGAGGGCAAGGCTGCTGAAGCTGCTGACGTTTACGAAAACAACGGCGTTACAGCTCAGGACGCTCTGGCTATCCAGTGCTTCCTCCTTAACAAGATAAACGCACTTCCTGTTCCAGCAGGCGTTGTTGTTAAGTAATTGATACACAAAAACCAGGTTTCTCATATACCTCTTAATACAGCTGTCTTATGACAGCTGTATTTTTTATTACAATTTTTGGTAATATAATTACTGAGTTTACATATTATTTAATATTAACTTTTGTTACCTATTGACAAAGCGCTGTTTCCTGTTATATAATTATATCGACGCCGTTTTTTCAGATTATTTTAAGAAAATAACATAAACGGCTTTCACGAAAAAGATATAACAGCAGCAGAGAAAAATATATGCAGTGCTGCCCCGATAGATGTTTTGTTTTTGAATACGGGGAAATGTAGTTCAAAAAAGAAAAAGGAAGACAACTGAATATGCTTACAGATTACCATTGCCATATTCTGCCCGGATTTGACGACGGTGCTGTGGACGCAGAGACCTCTCTGGAAATGATAAATATCATGAAGGAGCAGGGCGTTGAGCGTATCATCGCTACGCCCCATTTCTATGCCCACGAGGAACGGTCGCTGACAGAATATCTGCTGAGACGCGAGGACGCCTATGAGAGCATGGCGGAGCTTGCGGAAATGCAGAATATAGTATTGCCGAATATCGCACTCGGTGCTGAGGTCGCTATCGAGCACGGTATATCGAAGATACACGGGATAGACAAGCTTGCAATCGAAGATTCCGAGATGATATTGCTGGAGCTGCCTTTCCGTGACTATGAGGAATGGATGTCCGAGGAGATAAACGCCATACGGTCAGAATACGGGCTGACTGTCGTCCTCGCTCATATCCACCGCTACATGGCGTATTACACGCCTGAGAATTTTGACAGGATCTTGCAGACAGACGCTGTTTTTCAGTTCAACAACGAGGTGTTTCTCCTTGAAAGAGAAGCTGAACTGATAAATCAGCTAAGGGATGAAAAACGCAGTATCATTTTTGGCAGCGACGCCCATAATACAGATACGCGCCGCCCTAACTGGGATTTACTTTTGGAGAGATGTGATCCCGAAGTCATAAAGACTTCAAACGAAGTGCTGCCATTCGTGGCAGAAGAAGTTGTAATTGGAGAGGGATAAAAAACATACTCGGCTATAAGCCGATATGGGGGGAAGAAAATTGAAAAAAACACTTGAGAAATTCAGCATACGCAGGATAATTCTCGCTCTTGCTGACGTATTCATCGTAATTTCAGCCGCACTGATAGCCAATTTCGCGCTTTCATTCTTTAATGCAGACGTCGGGCGCTCCGATATGCTCATGAGCTTCGCTGTGTGCTCACTGACCTGCTGCGGTACATTGTTCATATTCGGCGCTTACAGCAAGCTGTGGAGATTCTTCCACAAGCGTGACTATCTGTCCTGTATCAACGGAGTCGTTTTCGGCTTCCTTGCAGCAGGCATAATAGTCTACATCATACGCAAGGACGTTCCTGCCCTGTTCCTGACAGTTCAGGCTGCGATAGCGCTGGTAGGCGTGTGTATGTTCAGACTGCTGTTCAAGGAGACCTTCGTAACGTTCTCAAAGTCAAAGACCGACGGCAGCCGCAAGCGTACCATGATAGTCGGCGCAGGTCAGACCTGCCGTATGATACTCACAGAGATAGAGAACGCCAAGAAGTCGCCCTATGAGGACGACAAGGTATCGGCGGTATACGATCCCGTATGTATAATCGACGATGACAGAAACAAAATAGGCAGCGAAATAAACGGCGTTACCGTTGTGGGCACTACCCACGAGATACATAAATTCGTTGACCAGCAGCACATCGAACAGATAATCTTCGCTATCCCGTCCTGTCTCGAGGACGAGCGCAAGCGTATCCTCGATATCTGCTCCGGAACAGGCGCAAAGGTAAAGGTAGTTCCCTTTATCGGAAGCCTTATCTTTGACGGCGGCAATACTCCTATCCTCACTCAGATGCGCGACATCAAGGTCGAGGACCTCCTCGGACGAGCTCCTATCAAGTTCGACAACGAGGATATCAGGAACTTCATCAGCGGCAAGACCTGCATGGTAACAGGCGGCGGCGGAAGTATCGGCTCTGAGCTGGTGCGTCAGATAGCCAAGTACAACCCCAATCATGTTATCATCGTGGATATCTACGAGAACAACGCTTACGACGTTCAGCAGGAGCTCATAATGGAGTACGGCGAAAAGCTCAATCTTACAGTACTTATCGCTTCTGTAAGAGACTACTACCGCATGAACTGCATTTTTGAACGCTACAAGCCCGATATCGTGTTCCACGCAGCCGCTCACAAGCACGTTCCCCTTATGGAAAACTCACCTATGGAGGCTATCAAGAACAATGTCATCGGTACATTCAATACCGCAACTCTTGCGCAGTTCCACAAGGTAAAGAAGTTCGTTATGATATCAACGGACAAGGCTGTAAATCCTACCAACGTCATGGGCGCTTCAAAGCGCTGCTGCGAGATGATAATCCAGTATCTGTCACAGCAGCATGACGGCTGCACAGAGTTCGTAACTACAAGATTCGGCAACGTACTTGGCTCAAACGGCTCTGTAATACCGCTTTTCAGACGTCAGATAGAGTCGGGCAAACCTGTTACCGTAACACACCCCGACGTTATCAGATACTTCATGACCATTCCTGAGGCTGTAAGCCTCGTTATGGAGGCTGCTGCCATAGCTCACGGCGGCGAGATATTCGTCCTCGATATGGGACAGCCTGTTCACATCGTAAGACTTGCCGAGAACCTTATCCGTATGTACGGCAAGAAGCCATACGACGAGGTAGAGATAAAGTTCACGGGACTCCGCCCGGGCGAGAAGCTCCGCGAAGAGCTCCTTATGGACGAGGAGGGACTGCAAAAGACCTCCAACGAGCTTATCTTTATCGGTAAGCAGATAGAGCTTGACAGCGAAAAGTTCATCAAGCAGCTGAGAAAGCTCCGCAACGCCGCAAACGAGAATCTCAACGACGTGGCTGTTGAGGCTCTCCACGAGATAGTTCCCACATTCACAACACCTGAGGAATTTAACCGTGCAGCGCTCATTACCGAAAAGAAAAACCCGAAGATACACAAAGAGGACTATGATAACGTCCCCTATCCTAAGAAAAAATGATATTAAAAAGGGACTGGCTACAGTCCCTTTTAGCTTATTGAAATAACCATTCAATATAAACCCAAAACGGGCTGATGTAGGCATCAGCCCCTACAAAGCACGTTTGCAAAAACATCTGTAGGGGGCGATGCCTTACAGGCACCCGTACCCTCTGTCCCGCGGACATCTCCCTGCACAGCAGGGAGTCACCCTCTTAAAAAACAGTCCACTGGACTGTTTTTTAATTCACCCTTTGCGGAGCGCTTCGTAACTGCGGGGCTTTGCCCCACACCCCACCAGAGGCGCTGCCTCTGGACTCTGCCAAAGGAACACAGTCCCTTTGGAATCCCATTATTATGTAAAACGGATTTTCAATAAATAAATGCTTTTTGAGGTAAAACTATGATTTACAGAACGCCTGAATACTGCCGCCATTTCCGCTGTATCGCAGGAGAATGCCGCGACAGCTGCTGCAAGGGCTGGGAAATAGACATCGACAGCGACACCTATGACTACTACATGACCGTAGGCGGAAACTTCGGCGAAAGGCTCCGCAAAAACATACAGGACGGCTCATTCCTGCTCACCGAGGACGAGCGCTGCCCCTTTCTCAACCGACAGGGACTATGTGATATCTACACCGAGCTGGGCGAGGACAAGCTCTGTCAGATATGCTCCGACCACCCACGATACTTCGAGTGGTTCGGCGTTTTCAAGGAGGGCGGCGTAGGGCTTTGCTGCGATGCCGCCGCAAGACTAATTCTTTCAAGCGACTTTTCGCTCTGCGAGGAGGATATCCCCTATGAATCGGCTTCGGGCGAATACGACGAGGAGCTTCTCAGCCTGCTCCTTGAAGTGCGCAAGGAGATGTTCACGGTGCTGAATGACGGGACTATCCCCCTCGGTGAAGCCCTCTGCCGCATTCTGGACATAGCAGAGAACGCTCAGCAGTACATAGACATACCCGCGGAAGAAGTCCCGAAAACAGGCAGCGGGGACGCTCTCAGCGGCATATTTGCCTGTCTTGAAGAGCTTGAACCCATTGACGACCATTGGCTGCCCTATATCCGCGGCTGTAAGGAAAGGCTGAAAAACGCTCCTGCGGCGGACAGCTCTCACCTGCCATATCTGCGCAGGATAGCCCTGTATCTTATATTCCGCTATCTGCTGAAAAGCGTTTACGACGGCGAGGTTCTGGGCTATGCCAAATTCGCGGCGTTCAGCGTTATCGTCATAAGTACCCTTTTCCGCTGCAAGGCTGCCGAGGGCATATGCGGCTTTGAGGAATGTGCCGATATCGCCAAGGATTATTCCAAGGAAGTGGAGTATTCCGACGAAAATATGGCACAGCTCCTTGAAATTCTGTGCAGTGAGCCCTTTTTAAGCTGTGATGCGCTGAAAGACCTTCTCAGAGGGCTATTCTGAAAACTGCGTGAAATTCATTGCAATATTACACATTTTATGATACAATATATAAGAATTATAGGCTCCTGACGAGCAAATCATAATGAGAGGGTAATATTTATGTTTGACCGCAAAAAAACGGCTGCTTTCATCGCAGGAATGCTTATCTGCGCATATGCGGCTGTTCCTGCTATAAACGCATTCGCCGATGAGGATTTCCTTGTAGAGGGCGCTACAGAAGCTTCTACAAGCAAGGATACATATACAAAGAGCGGCGATTTCATGTATTCGCTTACTCACGACGGCAAGGTATGCATCGAGGACTGCACAAGTACTGCCGAAAACCTTGTTATCCCCGATACTCTCGACGGTATCGCAGTTACAGAGCTGGGCAGGTCCGCTCTCGGCAGCGACCATGAGAACAACACCTTCAAGACCGTGACTATCCCTGCCTCTGTGACCTATATCTCCGCAGACAATCCCTTTGTATTCTGCACGAATCTCACCGAAATAAAAGTAGCCGAGGGCAGCGCTGATTTCTGCGCTGAGGACGGCATATTATACAACAAGGACAAGACCGAAATTATCTGCTATCCATGCTGCAAAAAGGGCGACAGCTTCACTATCCCTGACACCGTAAAGAAGGTAGGCGCTTCTGCGTTTTACAATACCATACCTTATGATATAAAAATGCCTGCTTCTCTCGAAAAGGTGGAGCACTTCGCATTTGCCAACACAAGGCTCGGCTCTGCGGATTTCAGCGGCACCAAGCTTGAATATTTAAGCGATTACGCTTTTACGAATTGCAGTCATCTCAAAGAAATAAAGCTCCCCGATACTGTTGAACATATCGGCGGCGGAACCTTTGCAGGCTGCGGACAGCTTGAAGAGATAACCCTGCCCGAAAAGCTCCAGACCATAGGACAGTATGCTTTCTTTGACACAGGGCTCACCGAGGCAGTCATACCCGATTCGGTAACGTCTATAGGCTACTGCGCATTCGGCTACTATACCAGCGCCAGCGGTCAGGTAGCTTCCAAGAACGAAGCATTTACTATCGTGGGCAGACAGGGCGGAGCTGCGTCTGTATACGCTCATGACAAAGACAGCGATTACGATTACCAGAATAGCTTCTCGTTTATGACTCCCGAAGAGTACGAGGAGAAGCTTGTCGAGGAACAGGCTCTCAACAGTACAAAGTCGGGCGACTATGAGTACGCTGTCATAGACGGCGAGGTGGCACTCACCTTCTGCTATTCACAGGAGGACAAGATAACAGTTCCCGATACCATTGACGGCAAAAAAGTAGACGCTATATATACCAACTGCTTCAATGTAAGCTGTCCTGCCTCGGAGATAATCATTCCCGAGGGCATAAAGGAGCTCAAAAGAAGAGCCTTCTATCAGTGCGGAAATCTCAAAAAGATTACTACCCCTGCAAGCGTCAAGACCATAGGCGACAATGCCTTTGATGAGTGTATGGCTCTTGAAAGCGTTGAATTTCTCGGCGCAGAGACTATCGGAAACCAAATCTTCCGCGAGTGCTCGGCACTGAAGACTGTAAAGGCTGACGGCTGCTTGAAGGAATGGAACGACGAGGAGCCTTTCCTGTACGCTATAGGACTTGAAGATATAACCATTACCGAGGGCGACGGCAATTTCAGCTCGGAAAACGGAGTCCTCTACAATAAGGACAAGTCGGTGCTTATCGCTTATCCTCCTGCAAAGCCCGAGACAGAGTTCATTGCTCCAAAGGGCTTGAAGGAGATAGCTCAGTCCGCATTTATCCGTGCACTGAATCTGAAAAAGGTGGAGATACCCGAGGCGGACGTTATAAACGCCTATGCCTTTGAGGGCTGTGAGAATCTCACCGAGGTAAAGCTGTCGGACAGCCTTACAACTCTCGGCGCCGACGCTTTCTATAACTGCAACGCCCTGAAATCACTGCATCTTCCCGATACTCTCGTAAATATCGGCACCTGCGCATTCGGCTACTATCACGATGACAACGCCGACGTTGAAAACGGCGCTCCCTCTGACGTTCTTGTGGAGGGCTTCAAGCTCTACACCGTCAAGGACTGCGAGGCTTGCAAGTGGGCAAAGGACGCAGGAATAGAGGTCATCACAGGCACTACCGAAATATTCGGCAAGAATATCTCAAAGGGCTTCCTTTATACCGTGGGAGGCATTATCGCCGCCTTTATCCTTGGTATTATCGGCGCTTTCACAGGCAAGAAGATAAAAAAGAGCAAGGCTGAAAAGGCTAAGGCTGAAAACAGGGAAAAGGCTGCTGAACGCCGCAAAAAGCGTCAGGAGGAAGAAAACGAGGATACCGACAAGGAGGAAGATTCCCTTGAAGATGATGAGGATTAAGAATATTGCCGCAGCTGTCACCGCTTTCGTTGCGGCTGTATGCTGTGCAGTGCCAATGGGCGCAGCTGCCGACGACCTGCCCGGCGGCAGCGATGAGCTCTACGACGGCTCGTTCTATTATGAGCTCAATGACGACGACACCTATACTATCACAAAGTGCAGTGCTATAATCGTTGAAAAGGTGCCGTCCATAAGAAACGGAAAGGCTATAACAGCTATCGGCGATGAGGCATTCGCCTACTGTACGGGGATCACTTCGCTGGAGATACCCGATTCGGTAACATCTATCGGCAAAAACGCATTTTACGGCTGTGAAGCCCTCAAAACCGTAACTCTGCCAAGAAAGCTGTCAAGCCTTGGCGACCACGCATTTTTCGACTGCAAGAAACTTACAAGCATCGATATCCCCTCAACTATAACGGAGATACCCGACTATTCCTTTGCACTCTGCGATGCTCTCGCAGAGATAAAGCTCCCCGACACTATCACCAGGTTTGGCGATTACGCCTTTTATCAGTGCGGCAATGTAAGCTCCTTTAAGCTGCCTGCTTCGCTCCAGACTATCGGCGACAACGCTATGGGAAGCTGGTTCAGTATAAGCGATATCGACGCCTCTGCAAACAGCTCATTTGTCTATGAGAACGATATGCTCATGGATAAGGACAAGACCGAGATCTTCCGCGCTTCTACCCTGATAAGCGGTGAGATAAATATCCCCGAGGGAGTTCAGAAGATACACTCGGGCGCTTTCTCGACCTGTGCAAAGCTAAGTGCAATACATTTCCCGAATTCGCTCACCCATATTCAGGACGAGGCTTTCAGCTACTGCTCGGAGATAAAGTCCGTGGATTTCGCAGAGGGACTTGATACCATAGGCTACGGAGCTTTCATGTTCGACCAGAAAATAGAAACGCTGGCACTGCCTACCACTCTGAAAAAAATTGACGACAACGCCTTTGCATACTGCATGGCGCTGAACAAGCTCATACTCCCCGAGGGCGTTGAATCCATAGGTACTGACGCTTTCCTCGTATGCGACGCTCTGAAACAGGTCAGCATACCAAAGAGTATCAAGACCATAGGCAAGAATGCTTTCGGATACACTGTTGAGAACTCACAGAGACAGCTCCTTGAGGGCTTCAATCTCAGCGTTTTCTCGGGCTCGGCAGGCGAAAAGTACGCCAAATCAGAAAAAATAGCCCACACCGTTACCGACGTGAACCTTAAAAAGGTGGCTTTCATTGCCGCTATGGCAGGGCTTGCCATACTTATAATAGTTTTTGCAGTAGTTCTCATGCGCAGAAGCTCAAAAACAGCTTCCGCAGGCGCTAAAAAGGCTCTTAAAGCTAAAAAGGAAGCCGAAGAAGCCAAGAACTACAAAAAGATAATGGACGACGATAACGAAGAAGAAGCTCCCGAAGCTGAAGAAGAGGACGACGAAGAAGAATAATCGTCCTCTCTATATACTTCCATAAGGCGTTTTTCAGTATTGAAATTTATGTATTTAAAAAGGCAGTCCATACGGACTGCCTTTTTCTATTCACTAATCACTTCTTCTTGATGATATCATTACGGGATATCTGCTTTCTGTCCACGTCCTTGAGAAGAAAGCCTGCATTTGCGCCCTCAGAAACGCTGTCGCAAATCTTGCGGAACTGCTCTATGCTGACTATTGTCGTGGGTATGCCGTCGTTATTGCCGTGAACTATGAGAACCTCGTCACCTGCGCGGAAAACTCCGCCTGTTACCGTTCCCACAGCAACAGTACCCCTGCCGCTTATGCTGAAAACATCGCTCACAACGAACTCGGAGTAAGTACCCTCGGCAACTCCCGACTGCGGTGTGTAGTACTGCTCATACTCGCGGAGCTCCTTTTCGTCATCGGTCATAAAGCCGTTGTCCTTGGGCTCGCGGTTAAAGAGCATATTCTTGATATTGTCTAAAATTCCCATGATATCACTCCCCGTTGTTTTCCCGTTATTTTGCGTGTAAGTCGCGCTGCTCGACTGCAAGGCGGTCACAGCGCTCGTTTTCGGGGTGTCCTGCGTGTCCCTTTACCCAGTTGAAGGTCACATCGTGCTTTTCCAGCAGAGGCAGGAGCTGCTCCCATAAGTCAACGTTCAGGGCAGGCTTTTTGTCGGACTTTATCCAGCCCTTTTTCTTCCAGCCGTAAACCCAGCCCTTTGTTACGCTGTCAACGACGTATTTGCTGTCAGTGGTGAGTATTACCTTGCAGGGCTCTTTCAGAGCGGAAAGTCCCGTTATAACGCCGAGAAGCTCCATTCTGTTGTTGGTGGTGGCGCTGTCGCCGCCCGAGAGCTCCTTTTCCACGCTGCCGAAGCGGAGCACTACGCCGTAGCCCCCAGGCCCCGGATTGCCGCTGCAGGCACCGTCTGTGAATATCTCAACTGTTTTGATAGTTCTCACCTCGTAATATAGCCGTTAGCTTGTTTTAAAAAGGGGCGGCGTTTCGCCGCCCGCTGAAAATGCAAGGAAAATAATGTAGGGGCTGATGCCCACATCAGCCCGACGGTATAATATATATCCAACGGGGCGATGTAGGCATCGCCCCCTACAGTTGGTTATTTGCAGTAAATATGGCAATTGCGGACTGCCAAAGGCAGCCCCTACAAATCTTAGTTCTTAATCAATATGCCTTGCCCCAGTATACCATGCACTTTGCAGGCTTGCCGCAGCATACGCACTTGTCGCTGAGCTGCTCCTGCTCGAATGGGATACATCTTGAGCCAACGCCTGTCTTTTCCTTGACCTCGTCCTCGCAGGCTTCTTCGCCGCACCACATTGCCTTTACAAAGCCGTCGCCGTGCTCTGTGAGAGCCTTGTTTATCTCGTCGATAGTTGTGCAGGCATATGTTCTGTTTGCGCGGTTCTCAGCAGCCTTATTGAACATACCCTCGGGTATCTCCTTTTCGAGAAGAGCCTTTACATATACTGCAAGGTCGTCGAGAGCTACTGTCTTCTTCTCTCCGCTGTAGCGAACAGCCACGATGCACTGATTTTCCTCGATATCACGAGGACCTATCTCTATACGTACAGGTACGCCCTTCATCTCGTACTCTGCGAACTTCCAGCCCGGTGAGTTCTCGCTGTCGTCAAGCTTTACTCTGATACCTGCTGCCTTGAGCTCGTTAAGGAGCTCGCCTGCCTTGTCAAGAACGCCCTCCTTGTGCTGTGCGATAGGCACGATAACTGCCTGTATAGGAGCTACAGCAGGTGGGAGCACAAGACCGCTGTTGTCGCCGTGAGTCATGATAACTGCGCCGATAAGACGTGTTGTAACGCCCCAGCTTGTCTGGTGAGGATTTACTCTCTTGTTTTCCTTGTCTGTATATTCAATGCCGAAAGCCTTTGCAAATCCGTCGCCGAAATAGTGTGAAGTACCAGCCTGTAAAGCCTTGCCGTCGTGCATAAGAGCCTCGATAGCGTAGGTAGAAACAGCTCCTGCGAACTTGTCGCTCTCTGTCTTCTTGCCCTTGATAACAGGCATTGCAAGGGACTTCTCGCAGAAATCTGCGTATACGTTGAGCATACGCTCTGTTTCCTCGATCGCCTCCTCAGCTGTTGCATGGATAGTATGTCCCTCCTGCCAGAGGAACTCTCTTGAACGGAGGAAAGGACGTGTGGTCTTTTCCCAGCGGACAACGCTTACCCACTGGTTATAGAGCTTTGGCAGGTCTCTGTATGAATGAACGATATTAGCATAGTGCTCGCAGAAAAGAGTCTCTGATGTAGGACGTACACAAAGTCTGTCCTCAAGCTTTTCGCTGCCGCCGTGAGTTACCCATGCAACCTCGGGGGCAAAGCCCTCAACGTGGTCCTTTTCCTTCTGGAGAAGGCTCTCGGGGATAAACATTGGCATACAAACATTCTCATGTCCCAGCTCCTTGAAAGTAGTATCAAGGATATGCTGTATATTTTCCCAGATAGCATAGCCGTAGGGACGAATTACCATACAGCCCTTAACACTTGTATATTCAATAAGCTCTGCCTTTTTGCAGATGTCGGTATACCACTGTGCGAAATCCTCGTCCATTGAGGTTATCTCGGATACCAGCTTTTTATCTTTTGCCATAAATATGACCTCTTTCTGTTATATTTCAATAGATACATTAATTATATCATCTATTTTCACTATTGTCAATGAAAAAAGTCCCATAAAAGGACGCCTTTATAGTAATTCGCAGGCAGAGCACTGAATACAGGGGTAATAAAAAGAAAAAGCTGCACAGACAAGCCGTGCAGCCTTAAATAAACTATATCATGTAATGCTCAAAGCTCATTTTGAAGCTCCGCCGGGCTCGTTCAAACCCTTGATGCCTCCGTCAAGAGTTTTGCGCTTGCCGAGGAGATATTCCTGTACTGCAAGTGCGTCGTCTGTTGTAACGCCTGCGCTTGTGCCCTTGATATCAGCGTTTACCCAGCCCTGCTTTGTGATGTGGTGGTCGTCCGAGCCCTCCATGCCGTACTTGTTGGGGTTAGCAAGTGCCTGCATGATGATAACAACGTCGCCCATGTCGATTCCCTCATCGTCGTTAGCGTCGCCGTACTTCTTTACTTCGGGCATATCGCTTGGAGCTGTTGTAGTAGTTGTTGTTACGTTATCGGGTGTTGATACTGTTGTAGTCGTTGTGCTGCCCGATGTAGTTGTTGCGGAAGATGTGGTAGTAGTTGTTGTAGTTGTCTTGCCGCCGCTTGCAATAGTAGTTCTTACAGGATCGGCTGCTGTTCTGCCGTCAACGATAGATGTGAAAGCAGGCTTAGCCATGAACTCCTTGTCGAAGATAAGAGGATTCTGTGAAGCTCTCCAGCTCTTTGGATCTGTGATTCCCCAGAAGATAACTGCGGATATCTTGTCGCTGTACTTCTCATAGAGGTCGAAGAGTCCCTTGTAGTACTTAGCCTGAATGTCGAAGTACTTGTCGCCTGAGTTCTCCTGTACTGTAGCGTCAAGCTCTGTTATCTGAACGTCGAGACCGAGGCTTGTGTACTTCTTGAGAGCGTTCTCGTACATACCAAGTGACGGGAATGCTGCGTCAAGGCTCTGTCTTACGTCAAGGTGAGACTGCATACCGATACCGTCGATGTTGCCTGCCTTCTTGAGTCTCTCAGCCATGTCGCATACAGCGTCCATTTTGCCTGTCATGTACTCGTTGAAGTCGTTGTAGTAGAGCTTGCAGCCCTTAGGAGCATACTGTCTTGCATACTCGAAAGCGTAGTCGATGAATGAGTTGTCGCCGAATACTGCAACCCAGTCGGAAGCGCCGTAGTTGTTGGACTGTGAGCAGTGACCAGCCTCACGGGGCTTTCCGTCGTCTGTCCATGCCTCGTTTACAACGTCGCAGGCATAGAAGTCAACATCAGGATAGAGCTCTGTAAGTGTTGTGAAGAAGTTCTTGATGTAGTTTTCCATACGCTTCTTCATCTTTTCGGGAGAAACGTAATCCTTCTTCTCGTCGTAATCCTCCTTGAAGAACCACTCAGGAGTCTGGCTGTGCCATACGAGAGTGTGAACTCTTACGGGGATACCGTATTTTCTTGCATAGTTGAGAACAGGCTTAGCCTGTGCAAAGCTTATCTGCGGATTCTCGTCGTCGTTTGTCTCTTCGAGATATTTAAGAGTAGCTGTCTTGTTGAGAACGTAGTCAGGCTTCATCTGGTTGCCGACTGTGATGCTCTCGCCGAAGTGCTTCTGAAGAAGGTCCATAAACGGCTGTGAGGACATATCCTCAGGAGAAAGGGCTGTACCTATCTTGAACTTGTCCTTGTATATCTCGCTGAGTGAAGGAAGGTCAGCTTCGATATCAACATGGGGAGCCTCTGTTATCTTTACGTCGTCGATGAATATGGACTCCTGTCCGCCCTCGAAGTAAACGTAAACGCCCTCCATACCCTCAGAATAGCTGATAGGAACGTTCTTTATCTCTGCCCAGCTGTTTCCGCCGCCGCTGGTAGCCTGAATGTTCTGCTTGAGGTTTGAGTATGAAGTCTCGCCGTCAACGCTGAACTGGAAGCTAAGAGTTGTATTTGTGTACCACTCTCCTCTTACGGAGCAGGAGAAGTAGTACTGCTTGTCAGGCTCAAGGAAGCCGTCCATACGGAAAGCAGGACCGTGCCATGTGTCGCCTCTCTCTGTAGCGGAAAGACCGCTGTCGCCGCTCTTTGCAGCGTCCTTTGAGATAGCGATAACGGTAGTATCGTCGCCGCCTCTGTTTGACCAGTGCTCGAGGTCTGCCTCGCTCTCGAATCCGCACTCGTAAACTACCTTGCCTTCTTTTGCGTCTGCTGTTTTGCTGCCTGCAATCTGCACATTTGCAGGAACTGCCGCATTAGCAGCCGAAGCCGCAGCTGAAAGCGCCATTGCTGCACCCATAACACCAGCTATCAGCTTCTTCATGTGTTTTCCTCTCATTGTTAATTCCTCCAAAAAATAAATTTTTGTGCTTGTATTATATCACATTTGTGCACATATGTCAATGATTACAGGCGATAATCAGCAATAATTGGCAGGATTTCATATATCACAATAAAAATGGTCAGCCACTGCGTGCCGCCGCTCCCTTGCCACGGCAGCGTGACGCTGCACCCTTGCCACGTTGACGCTCGCAAGCTCGCTCACTTCATCTGTTAAACATAATCGTACATCGCTTACGGTAAATATGATGAAAAATAATTAGCCTGTAGGGACACGCATTGCGTGTCCGCGGTTTGCGCTTCAAATGTAAATAGCCAATTGTAGGGCTGGCGTCCCGACAGCCCATTTGATTTCGTTGCTATTGTGGGATGTCGAGGACGCCGTCCCCTACATATGGTCATTTCAGGTTATTTCATCAAGCACGGGCGCACAGTGTGCGTCCGCGCCCATTTATTCGTTGTTTTAATGCGTGCAGCGGAACGCCGCCACTACAGCTAACGGCTAAGGGCTCGGGAGCCCGAGGACGGGCTCCCCTACAACAAAATGCACACAATTCCGTGAAATGTCTCCTCGTTTTTCTACCTCAAAAAGCTGAAATGAAACGCGAGAAAGAGAGAGAAAGAGAGCATAAGTGAGAGATTTTAAGAGAAAATAGGGTATATATTAAAAAAATCCGTAAAAAAGCCTTGACATCTCCTGCACTATAGTGTATAATAATTCTTGCACTGCGGAGGAACAGGCGTTTTTTCGGGAAGCAAGAGGCAGGTCCTTATGCTTCTTACAGAGGCTCTGCCTCTTGTTTCTGGATACGCTTTCCGTCCGAAATTTTATTACAGGAGGAAATATTTATGTCAACTACACTGGCAAAACCCGCTGAAGTAAGCCGTACTTGGTATATCCTCGACGCTGAGGGACAGCCCCTCGGTCGTGTTGCTGCTAAGGCTGCTCACATTCTCAGAGGTAAGCACAAGCCCACTTATACTCCCAACGTTGATTGCGGAGACCACGTTATAGTTATCAACTGCGCTAAGGCTGTTCTCACAGGCAGAAAGCTCGAGCAGAAGAAGTACTACTGGCACACAGGCTGGATCGGCGGCCTCAAGTCCATTTCTTACAAGGACATGATGGCTCAGCAGGCTGACAGAGCTATGATGATCGCTGTTAACGGTATGCTCCCTAACAACAGCCTCGGCAGAGCTCAGCTCAAGAGACTCAGAACCTACAAGGACGCTAATCACAAGCAGGAGGCTCAGAAGCCTGTTGCTTACGAGCTTTAATAGGAGGTGCTTTTAAATGTACGAATCAAAGGTTAAATACTATTACGGAACAGGCAGAAGAAAGCACTCCGTAGCAAGAGTCAGAATCTACCCAGGTTCAGGTAATGTTACTATCAACGGCAGAGGCATCGACGATTACTTCGGTCTTGAGACTCTCAAGCTCATCGTTCGTCAGCCACTCGCTGTTACAGACAATGTTGAGAAGTTCGATATCGTTTGCACTGTTGCAGGCGGCGGCGTTACAGGTCAGGCTGGCGCTATCAGACACGGCGTTTCAAGAGCTCTTCTTGAATTCGATCCCGAGCTCCGTCCAACCCTCAAGAAGGCTGGATTCCTCACTCGTGATCCAAGAATGAAGGAGAGAAAGAAGTACGGTCTCAAGGCTGCTCGTCGTGCTCCTCAGTTCTCAAAGAGATAATCAGATTATTGCTTATCAAGTACCTTTGCTTTCGCGGAGGTACTTTTCTTTTATCCGGACTGAGTGTCCTCGCGGCACAGCCGCTGCGGTCTCCGCTAAAAACAGTCCGCTGGACTGTTTTCTTAACGCGGCGACAGTTCTCAAAGAGATAATCAGTCGCGAACTTACTTTTTTATCAAAAACAACGAAAAGCCTCGTAAACATTGCGTTTGCGAGGTTTTCTTTTTACCTGAAAAGCACGCTGAGAACTGCTCAAAAACTGACGGTAGCACCCATACAGCACCCACTAATATCTGAAGCGTAAAGCCTGAAAGGCACTATCCCTCATAGTAGTCTACAAACTCCCCGTATGCCTTGGCATCGAAATGCAGATACAGCTCCTTTTCATCGTGGTATCTGAAAAGAGTTGATGAGTTTACACCTATACCTGATGATACTTTTATGCATATCAATGCAAATCTCAGCTACGAAGCATCATATGATCTGAACAAAAAATAAGCACACACAAAGGGGAGCCCCCTTTGGCGGATTCGCAGGTTACCGAACATATGCCGTTAGTTTACGGCTCGGTAACCCGCTTTTTCCGCTAAGGGAAGCAGCCTAAGCCATGAGTCTTTATTCTGTTGTTAATATTGACATAAAATTCGTTATATGTTATAATATATGGTACGATTAAACTGCCATATGTCAAAATGATATAGGAGGTTATTATTATGAAAAAAATCATCTCAACACTCGCTGCTCTTTCTATCATCTGCGGCTCAATAGGCACAGCTGCACCTGCTTTCGCAGAAACTGTCCTGACAGAAACTGCCAGCATAAGCGCGGAAGAATTCGACCTTGACGGCGGTCATTCAACTGCCGAAGCTGACGGCATAACCTACAATGTTTACAACAAGTTTGCGACAATAGCAAAGGTGGACAAGGAAGATATCGAGGAATTCACCGTTCCCGAAACATACAAGGAGCTGCCTGTTGTTGGTTTTGGGATAGGTCCCTTTGAAAAATGCAAAAAGCTTAAAAAGATAAATATGTCCAAGAATACTGCGGTATTGGATTGGCTGTATATCGCAGAGGAAGGGTTAGAGGAGATAACTGTTCCCGAGGATAACAAGTATTTCACTGCTGTTGACGGAGTCATCTATACCAAGGATATGAAGGAACTCGTTGCCTGCCCTAACGGAAACGGCAAAACAGAGCTCACTATCTCCGATGAAACTGTCAGCATCGACCGCGGAGCCCTTGCCTGCTGCCGTGACCTCAAAAAGGTAACTATGGGCAAGAATGTTGAGAAGATATACCCTTCTGCTTTCTGCGGCTGCAGCGGTCTTACCGAGGTAAACTTCTCGCAGAAGCTCAAGGCTGTTGGATACATGGCTTTTGCAGGCTGCTCATCGCTGGAAAGCGTTGACCTGCCTGACAGCTTAGAGGAAATGTACGAGGACGTATTCAGGGATACTGCCTGCGTCGAGACCGAGGACGGTATAAAGTACGTTGACAACTGGGCTGTAGGCTCGGATAAGGACATTGAAGACGGCGATATCAGAAAAGGCACAGTGGGTACAGTTTGCGGACTTTTCACCGCAAGATACAAGCTAAGAAATATTTATGTGCCAAGCTCCGTAAAGCATATCACACAATACCTTGTTTCAGGTCTTGGGGAGTATCTGAACATTGATTGCATAGATTTCTACAACGACGCTATCCCGGAACGCTGTTTCGCTACAAACGGTATCAAGTCGATACGCATATTCGATCCTAACTGCAAGATAATAGATTCCAAGACAGCTCTGCCTCCATACTGGGTTGAGCGCGACAATTCATTAACTCCGAGCAATAATGAAGAAGAGCCCATAGAGTACAAGCTTGGTGCAAGAGTAACAACTGTTCATTCACCGAATGGGGGCTCAAATACGATACAGAAGGCAATAAATACCGAGCTCATTGAGCTTGACGAATCTATAAACATTACCGCAAGCGATGAAGACGTCAGCAAAGACGATGAATACGTTCAGAAAATGGCTGCGCTCGATGAGAAGGATAACTCAGGCTTTGCAATAGCACAGCCTGTTGATGTCAAGGTAAAATCAGCACCTATAAAGATAGGCGCAGCAACCAAATATGACACTATTATCTACGGTATTGAGGGCTCTACAGCAGAGGACTACGCTGTAAAATACAGAAGAATATTCAAGCCGCTGGAGCTCAGAAGCTCTATAGGCAACCCCACCACAATACACGACGACGACGCAGGAGTTACCTACAACAGATACACGGATACCTATGCTGCAGCAAAGGTAAACATTAACAACGGCGATAAAATAAAGGAAATAACCATTGCTCCCGAAGCAAACGGCGCTCCCGTAAAGGATATATCAGTACCTCGTGCAAATGCTGATATAATAAATATCCCTGCAACTGTACAGCGCTATGTTCAGCAGAAAGACTCCGCCGAGGACAAGGTGACATATTACAATGTGGACAAGGATAACCCTTATCTCACATCAGTTGACGGTATCATCTACAGCAAGGACATGACAAAGCTCATTAAAGTTCCGTCAAGATACGCAGGCAAGAAGATAGTCGTTCCCGACGGCGTAAAGATAATAGACAGCTTTGCATTCTACAGCCTCGACAATGTTGAGAGCATCGAGCTCCCCGACAGCGTTGAAATTATCGAAAAATGCTCTTTTGGAGGCTGTGACAAGCTCAGCAGCATAAAGCTTTCCAAGAATCTTGACGTTATCGGCGATTCTGCTTTCATGTATTGCACTAAGCTTACAGATATAACACTTCCCGACAGCGTAAATCATATCGGTGAAAGCGCTTTCACTGACGTTCCTGTTGTAAAATCTGAAAATGGACTTGATTATCTCGGAAGCTGGTGCGTTGGTGTCACTGAAGTTGAGCCGGAAAAATCAAAGCCTGCAAATATCAAGGAAGGCACTATAGGCGTTGCTAAATTAAACGCTGCCGGTTACATAGCTGTTCCCAAGAGCGTTACAAAGATGAGCTGGGAAATGATAAGCACTGCAAACAGAGTAGTAACTGCTTATATTGATTCACACGTTATCGACTTTGACGCTTTCAAGAACGCTAAGTACATGAAGCACATCTTTATCTATGATCCTGAGTGTGAGATATGCGCAGGTTACTGTACTATCCCTGCACAGCATATTGATGTCGGCGATGACTCAGTAATGTCGCATCAGAGACGGAAAGAATCATCCTATACTTATTTTTACAGAACACCACTTATGGAGGAGCTTAAAGCAGATTCCGACGAAGAAATATGCGATACTGTTATCCACGGCTTTAAGGGCTCTACCGCAGAGGCTTACGCTAAGATGTACGGTATCAAGTTCGAGAAAATAGAACAGAGCGGCGACCTTAACGTTGACGGAGAGTTCAACGTTGCTGACCTTGTAATGATGTCAAGATTTATCAAGGGCATGACTTCGCTGGACGAAGCACAGACCAAATCCGCTGACCTTAACGGCGACGGAAATGTTGATATATTCGACATGGTCGAGTTCCGCAAGAAGATATTGGAGTCAATGAGAGATAACTAATGCAAAAGGACGGCTTTGCCGTCCTTTTTAATGCATAATGCGAAATTGTATGGAACTGCGAGGGCGCTGTTTTTTCTACTCGCTACTCACTACTTTCTGCTTACTTATAACATAAAAACAAGGGCGCACAGCGCCCTTGTTTTTATGCCTTACCGAGTATGTGCTTCTGTAACAGCAGTATATCGGCTACGTTGTTTTTATTGTCTGCGTTCATATCCGCATTGGAATATGCAAGTCCGCTGAGAGTTATCTCCTCGATGAGCGCCTTTCTGTAGCGCACCATGTCGAAGATATCCACCACACGGTCACCGTTGATATCGCCCTTGATACCGTAGAATCCGAAGTCCTCAACGTTGAACAGATATCCGTCGCCGCCCTTGAATACAAGGTAAACGTCGTGCTGACCTGTACACTGTGCGGTCTTGCATGAAGTCTCGGTATATACGTCCCAGCCGTCGGTGCCCGAAACAGTACACTCGCCTATGAGCTCGCCGTCTGCTCCGTCAATACGAACCTCGATAGTTCCGCCCTCGGTAGCACTTGCCGCACTTGCGCGGAAGCCCTCTGCTCCGCTCTCGAAGTCGAGACCGCGGAAAACGATGTAAGAACCGTCGGTGATATAGCCGATAGCAGTCTTGCCGCTGTCGTCCTTGCGTATCTCGCCGTATTTGAAGTTATAGCCGCTGCAGCCGTATTTCTTGAACGCAGTCTTTGGTACAGGCGGCTTGTCGTCCTTTCCCCATACCTCAAGCTCGTAAACTCTCGCGCCTCCGTCGGCATTCTGGGTAGATGTTTTCATTTCCAGTCTTACATATCTTGCGGAAACGCCCTTGGTATAACGTCCGCAGGAGCTCTTGGTATTGCCGTATACATTAGCTATGTCCGTCCAGCTCTCGCCGTCGGAGCTTGCCTGTATCACGAAATCACGGGGATTATACTTGATATTCTCCTGTATACCTGCGAATTTAGCGTTCCAGCGCTGGATATCGTAATTAGCGCCAAGGTCTACCTGTATCCACTCGCCGCTGAGACCGTCGTCATGACACCACTTTGTGCTGTCGTCGCCGTCAACTGCCTGAGCTGCGTCATCGCCTGATTCAGCGCCCGAAGCTGTAACGTCCTTGCCTATAGCAAGATTCTGGAGGATATCTCCGCCGTTTTCAAGCTGTAATTCGCCGCTGAGCTTGTATTCCTTGCCCTTTTCGGTGTCAAAGCTTATAACTGTGCCGCCGTATCTGACTGTGCAGGTGCCGCCTGACTTGGAGAGGATAGTTGCTCTGTCAAGTCTGCCGTTCTCCCAGTACATCTCGGTAACTTCAAAGTTTCCGCGGGCGCAGAGACCGTTTGCGTGACCTGTTGACCACTGCTTGGGCAGTGCAGGGAGAAGTGTTATAACGTCATTCTGGCTCTGGAGGAGCATTTCAGCCACGCCTGATGTGAAGCCGAAGTTTCCGTCTATCTGGAAAGGCGGATGTGCGTCCCAGAGGTTATCGTAAAGTCTTCCGTAGTTGTTTACAGGAGAGATAAGGAGCTTTACAAGGTTGTATGCGTGTTCGCCGTCCTCAAGTCTTGCCCAGCAGTTCAGCTTCCACGCCTCAGACCAGCCCGTACCGTCATCGCCTCTTGCATTCAGCGAAACAGAAGCCGCCTTTGCAGTAGTCGGGTTATCTGTAGGTGTTATCTCGTAGCCCGGATAAAGAGCGTACATATGGGAGATATGGCGGTGCTTTTCGTTCTTGTTGTCCCAGTCCTGAGCCCATTCCTGTATCTGTCCCCATTTTCCGATAGTTTCGGGACGGATATTTGTGAGCTTGCTGTTGAGCATACTGCGGAGAGCCTCGTCTGTGCCCAGTATCTCGGAAGCCTCAGCCACGTCCTTGAAGAGCTCTCTTGCTATGCCGTTGTCCATAGTGACGCTCTGGTCTATGCATGAATTCGGGTAAGCAGGGAGATTTATCTCGGGAGAGGTACTCGGGCTGATGACCATGTACTGCTGACCGTTTATGGTAGCAGGCGTCATGAGGGAGTTAAGGAACTCCGCACTGCCCTTGATAACGGGGTAGATATCAGCGAGGTACTCCTCGTCCTGATTGAAGCGGTAAGCGTCATAGAGCATATTCGATACCCATGCGCCGCCTGTAGGCCACTGTCCCCACGCGCCGTCGATAGCGCCCGTCCTGTTCCACAGGTCGGTGTTATGGTGGAGCACCCAGCCCTTCTGTATGCCGTAATTCACTCTTGCGGTGACGTTTCCTGCCTCTGCCAGTCCCTTGGACTTCTCAACGAAAGGCTGGAAGCACTCGCCCAGATTTGTAGTGAATGCAGGCCAGTAATTCATTTCGTAATTTATATTGGTAGTCATCTTACTGCCCCATGCAGGGGAGGAATACTTGTTCCAGATACCCTGTAAATTCATGGGCTGAGCGTCACGGGAGGCGCTTATCATAAGATATCTTCCGTACTGGAAGAGAGTTTCTACCATTTTCGGATCGTTTGATCTGCCGAATTCGGCTATGCGCTGTGGAGTTGTCTTTGAGATGATATCGGCTGTATTGCCGCCAAGCTCCACGTCAACGCGCTTGAAGAGCTCCTGATAATCGGCGATATGATGCGCATAGAGAGTATCATAGGAGAGCTTTTCGGCGTTCTTGATATCAGCCGCCGCACCGCCCTTTTCATCGCCGTTGCAGGTCTTGTAGTCCACAAAGTTAGTGCGGACAGATGTGAGAATGACCACGGAATCAGCGCCCGAAACGTTTACTCTGCCGTTTCCTGCGTTGATAGTTCCGCCGTTGGGAATGACCTTGCTCCGTGAGGAGTAGTAAACAGCTCCGTCTATCCAGAGGTCCTTGTCAGCGTGACCGTTGGCAACGATAGTGTCGTTTCCGTCGGTAGTAACGCCGCCGTTGAGCAGACCGTCGTAGCCTGCCGTAAGGGATACCGAGCCTGCGCTGTCGCAGGTTATACGTGTAACCATGACCTGATCGGGATAGCTTACGAAGGTCTCACGGGTGTATTTCTTGCCGTTTGCAGTATATGTGGTACGGGCTACAGCGTCGTTCATATCGAGGGTACGGGAATAATTCGAGACATTCTCGTGACCGAGGTTGAGCCTGAGAGCGCCCACCTTCTGGTACTTTGCTTCGCCGCCGCCTATGAGATATCTGCCGACGAGACCGTTAGCGTCGTTATATTTGCCGTTCTTGATGAGATCCTGTATCTCCTTGATATGGTTTCCGCCGCCCTCCTTGTTGTTGCTGCCGGGACCTGAGCTCCATACGGTACACTCATTGATGTCGATGAGCTCGTTGGGGCAGTTTCCGTAGACCATTGCGCCTATTCTGCCGTTTCCGAGAGGGAGCGCCTTGTAGAACGACTCGTCGTTATTGAAAGCGTTATCGGTGTTGACGTTGCCTGCCTGAGTATTGTAACGCAGTACAAGGTCGTCATCGTGGGGGTACTCGGCTGCCGCCGCAGTATTCTCCGTTTTGAGCTGTGGTACGGGAGCTCCGCCTGTTACCATAGGGAGTGCCATACACGCTGAGAGGAAAACGGAGAGAAATTTTCTGGTGGATTTAAGTTTCATTCCTTTCCAACTCCTTTTTTGGGACAGCCCGAGGGAGGACCGTTCCATAAATTTTAATATCGCCCTTCTGTCTGTTATTTTAACCAAATAACAGATTATATATATCTATGTATAATAATTGTATCATTATTATAAATATGTGTCAACAAAATATATACATTTTCTACATCGCCGCTGCAAATAAAGCACTTATTTTGCAAAAAAGGCTGATTTTACTGCAAAATATTATCGCTTTGTCGTCAAAATGCCTATACAGCGGCAAAATATTAATTTTGACTAAAACTGTTCAAGTCAATGAAAGGGATTCCAAAGGGACTGTGTTCCTTTGGCAGAATCCAGAGGCAGCGCCTCTGGCAGGGTTCGGGGCAGAGCCCCGATTCCGACAGGCGCTTCGCAAGGGGTGAATAAAAAAACAGTCCAGTGGACTGTTTTTTTAGAGGGTGACTCCCTACAGTGTAGGGAGATGTCCGAAGGACAGAGGGTGCCGGACACGATTAGTGTCGCCTTGCAAGTGAAGGCGTCCCCTTAATATTGATAGTCAAAAGAAAAAAACCCATGCTATCAAGCACGGGCTTTTAAAGAGAGGGTATATAAGCTCTAAAGCTTTTTGATATGTGTCTTGTCTGGACCAATACCGTTATTTATTATATACTCCATAACCTATCGTGTCAAGTACTATACATAAAGTAAGCAAAAAAAGATAAATATGAGCAATTTTTGAATAAGGTCTGTTGACTAAACAAACAAAAAAAGCTCCCTTTTGGGGAGCTTATGATACTTATTCAATCGTAACAGAGACCTTCTGGTCCTTCTTTGCTGCGCCTGCGCGCATGATAGTACGGAGGGCCTTGGCGATCCTGCCCTGCTTACCGATAACTCTGCCCATATCGTCGGGAGCAACGTTAAGGTGGAAAACGATAACGCCCTCTTCGTCGGGTGCGTCCTCGGTAATATTGATAGCGGACTTGTCTTCTACGAGGCCTGCTGCGATAGCATAAAGTAAGTCTTTCATTGTAATAACCTCCGTAAAGCTTGGGGACAGAGGCAGAGACGCGTGAGCCTCTCCTCCTCCATTAAGCTTTTGAATCAAAGAACTCCCTCTTTCTTGAGGAGAGCCTTTACTGTATCAGTAGGCTGTGCACCCTTAGAGATCCAATCCTTAGCCTTATCTGCGTCGATCTTAACAACAGATGGCTCCTTAGTAGGATCATAGTAACCGATCTCCTCAACGAAACGACCGTCTCTTGGGTATCTTGAATCAGCAACTACTACACGATAGAAAGGAGCCTTCTTAGCACCCATTCTTCTCAGTCTGATCTTTACTGCCATTTTAAATTCACCTCCATATGATTACTTGTATATTCAAGCGGCGGGAGACCGCATTGAAAGCTTTGTCAGAACGGCAGATTTCCGCCGCCCTTGCCTGTGAGCTTGTCGAAGTTCATGCCTGCAAGGTTCTTTCTTGCCTTGCGCAGTGACATCTTGCCCGACTTGCCTGTGAACTGCTTCATCATCTTCTGCATCTGTTCAAACTGCTTCAGCAGTCTGTTGACTTCCTCTACCTTTGTACCCGAGCCGTTAGCGATACGCTTTTTACGGGAGGGATTGATGATAGAGGGCTTAGCGCGTTCAGCCTTGGTCATAGAGGTTATCATAGCCTCTATTCTGGTGAGCTGACTATCGTCTATATCGGCGTCTTTCAGCTTGTCGCCTACGCCGGGGAGCATTCCAAGTATGGATTTCATTGAACCCATGCGCTTTATCTGCTTCATCTGGTCAAGGAGGTCGTCCATATCGAACTTGTTCTCCTTGAACTTCTTGGTGAGCTTTTCAGCGTCCTTCTGGGACATGACGTTCTCGGCTTTCTCGATAAGAGTGAGCACATCGCCCATGCCGAGGATACGCGAAGCCATACGCTCGGGGTGGAACTGCTCGAAATCATCGAGCTTTTCGCCCATACCAACGAACTTGATAGGCTTACCTGTAACTGAGAGTACGGACAGAGCCGCACCGCCTCTTGTATCTGAATCCAGCTTTGACATGAGAACGCCTGTGATGCCCACAGCGTCGTCGAATGCCTTAGCTACGTTGACTGCGTCCTGACCTGTCATAGCGTCTACGACAAGCATTATCTCGTCAGGATGAGTCTCAGCCTTTATGTTGACAAGCTCTTCCATAAGAGCCTCGTCGATGTGGAGACGTCCTGCGGTATCGATAATGAGGATATCGTGGCCGTAGTCCTTAGCGTAGGCAAGAGCCTTCTTCGCAATTTCCACGGGGTTTATCTGTCCCATTTCAAATACCTTTACGTCAGCCTTTGCACCAACTACCTGTAACTGGTTGATAGCCGCAGGTCTGTAGATATCGCAGGCTGCAAGCAGAGGACGGTGTCCCTCTTTCTTGAGGAGCTTTGCAAGCTTTGCGGCGTGGGTGGTCTTACCTGAACCCTGAAGTCCGCACATCATGATGACCGTGGGAGGCTTCGACGCCATATTTATCCTTGCATTGCTGTTGCCCATGAGCTCTACCAGCTCATCGTTTACTATCTTGATCACCTGCTGAGCAGGAGTAAGGCTTGCCAGCACTTCCTCGCCGACAGCTCTTTCAGTTACCTTTTTTACGAAGTCCTTTACTACCTTGTAGCTTACGTCAGCTTCGAGGAGTGCAAGGCGCACCTCGCGCATAGCCTCTTTAACATCGGACTCTGTCAGCTTACCTCTTGATTTGAGCTTTTTAAAGACGTTATTCAGTTTTTCGGAAAGTCCTTCAAATGCCATGACGAGCCTCCTTCGTATATTTTACAGAAGCTCTCCGCCCTTAGCGGTCTCGGAGAGTATGATATTTCTTGTGTTTTCGTCGGTGATATGCTCTGCGGCGGCTTCGATATTTCGGAAGCACTCACGCATTTTTCTTAGCCTTTCGGCGAAGCCCAGCTTTTCCTCATAGTTGAGGAGAATGTCCTCGGTACGCTTTATGATACTGCGCACAGCCTGTCTGGTGATATCCAGCGGCTGACCTATCTCCGCAAGGGATAAGTCCTCGCAGTAATACAGCTCCATGATACTGCGCTGGTGCTCGGTGAGCAGGTCTCCGTAGCAGTCGAGAAGCATAACGAATTTTAATTCCTTAGCCATTTTTCGCGTACCTCACTGGGTGTAATGCAAAATCACTTTACACATTATACTACATCTTTTCCCTTTTGTCAAGGGCTTGGGTGAAATTTTTCTGCGAAAAATTTCACCCGTTGCCTGTATGGGCGCACATTGTGCGCCCGAGCCTGACAAAACGATTCCAAATGACATATGTAGGGGACGCCGCCCTCGGCGTTCCACGTCACACGCAATATCATCAAGCGGAACGGCGAGGGCGCCGTTCCCTACACATGATTCCTCTTGAAGCAAAAACAAAAAAGGGCGGATATCCGCCCTTTCTCACTTCATTGAATAATAAACGCTGACCAGCTCCACAACGCCGTTTTCGTCGAATGAAACGTCAAGCATATTTGCGCGGAGAACTCCGTTTTTGTCCGTACCCTCCGAAATGCCGTAGGTAAACATATGCTTGAACGGCTTTTCCATTTCCTGCACCTCATCGGGCTCGCCGACATGGGCTTTTACGTCCTCAACAGTGGAAACACGGGGAGTTATGCCGTAGATATTGCTGTCCGATTCGCTGGTAGATATGCTGTATACGGTACTTTCGTCCTCTTTGCCGTCATAGCAGTTATCCAGCAGTACCGTACCCATGTATTCACTGCAGTAGTACATTTTAGCCATGCCTCTGCCCTCTTCGATACCATATTCTTTCTTATCGTAGAGGGTATATGTCCAGCCCACAGGGAAATCCCCGAGTTTTACAGGTATCTGCACCAGCTGTCCCTTTATGTAGATGTTCTGACGGACTATATCAACGTCAAATTCGCCCTCGGGAGCTGTAGGCGGCGGAGTTGTAGGCTCTGTGGGCACAGGGGGCTGTGTTTCAAGCTCTCCCTCGCCGTTTTTACGCGGCGGAGTTGCCACAGGATTGCCGTTATCGTCGTAATATATAGTCTTTGGCTTCGATTCGGGCATTTTCTTCTCCATACAGCCCACTGCTCCGAGCATTGAAGCGCAAAGTAAAAATATTATAGCTTTTTTCATGTTTATCTCCTGTAATTCTTTGCCTTTATGCTTTTTTTCCTATCTTTTCGCCGTATTTCACCACAGTTTCGATACCCTCCGAGGAGTTTCGGAGTATATCCTCGTCAACGGCAATGCTGTCCTTTCCGAAGAGCATGACTATAGTCGAGCCGCCGAACTCGAATTTGCCCTTTTCATCGCCTCTGCGGAATGTTGTCTCGCCGTGGTGGTTGACTATCCTGCCAACGAGCATAGCTCCTACCTCTACCTGTACCACGTCCCCGAAATTCTCGGTGTGGAGCACTGTATATTCGCGGCAGTTGCGCTTATATATGTTGTATCGTTCGAGAGCTATGGGATTTACAGTGTGGAGCTCTCCTGCAATGTAGGTATTCTCTGACTTCGTACCGTCGTCGATATAGCAGTAGCGGTGGTAGTCGTTGACCTCAAGGCGGAAAATAAGGCAGTATCCGCCGCCGAAGCGCTTTGCGAGGAACTCGTTCTGCACAAGGTCGCTGACTCTGTAGCGCGAGCCCTTTATGCGGAATATGCTGTTTTTGCCTATTTTATGGACAGTCAGCTTTGAATCGCAGGGGCTTATGAGGTGGCTCGGTACGCGGTCTATGGGGCGCTTATCGGGCTTTATGACGCGTGTGAAGAAGTCGTTGTACGAGCGGAAGCCGTTCATCATGTACTCCGAGGTATCAATGCCACTTCGCTTGATAAAAGGCTTTATGAGCACCTTTGAGGGGCGCGAGTCCATAAAAGCGCCTGCGGCTCTCGATATCGCAGGAGCTGTCAGTGTTTTCAGCAGTACTCTGCCGAAAACATTTCCGTACAGTTTTTTCAGAAGCTTGTTCTGTTTTGCGTTTGTTTCTATGACTTGTCCTGTTCTTGTTTTTATCATGTTAAGCTCCTTGTGGGAGAGCTCAGAGCCTTGCGTTGGCAAGCATGAGCTTTATGCGGTTTTCCTGATTTACTCTTGTAGCGCCGGGATCGTAGTCTATTGCGACTATATTTGCGTTGGGGTTGTCCTGCTTGATAGCTCTTGACATACCCTTTGCAACGATATGATTGGGCAGACAGCCGAAGGGCTGAGTGCAGATGATATTCTCGACTCCCGACTTTGCAAGAGCCGCCATTTCGGCAGGTATGAGCCAGCCCTCGCCCATTACTACGCCCTGATTGATGTACTTGTCCGCAAGCTTTCTCAGGTGCTCGAAGTCGTGGAGGGGCTCGAAGCTGCCCTGCTCCTTCATTACCTTGATGAGCTCCTTCTGCTTTGCATAGATAAGCTCATAGCCTATCTTGTTGAATATAGACTCCTTTGTGGTATGGTCGTATATCTTGGCGTCGTTGAATGTGCCAGCTGCGCAGTACATTACGAACTCCAGCAGCGACGGCACAACGGGCTCGCAGCCCTCGGAAATAAGGAAATCCTCAAGATGATTGTTTGCGAGGGGCGAGTATTTTACGTATATCTCGCCGACAATGCCGACTCTTATCTTCTTTTCATTGCTTAACGGGATAGAAGCGAAGTCGTTGAGGATATCCCTGTATATCTTCTTGGATTTAAGGAACATCTTGCTGCCCTTCAGGAAGATATTGCACAGTCTCCTGTGCCATTTATCCAGCATTTTCTTTGATTCGCCCTTGTTTATCTCATAGGCTCTGCACTTGTTGTAGCAGGTCATCAGCAGGTCGCCGTAGAGCACTGCGTACAGCATTTGCAGGAACATGGGTGCGGTTATCTTAAAGGCGCTGTCCTTTTCAAGTCCGCTGAAATTCAGTGATACCACAGGTATCTGTGGATAATTCTTGGCAACAGCCTTTCTCAGCAGGTGTATGTAGTTTGAAGCTCGGCAGCCGCCGCCTGTCTGTGTGATGAGGAGAGCGGTCTTGTCGGGATCGTACTTGCCGCTTTTCAGCGCGTCCATGAACTGTCCTATTACCAGCAGAGCAGGGTAGCAGGCGTCATTGTGGACGTTTTTAAGTCCCTCGTCTACTACCGAGCGTGAGTCGTTGCGCAGCAGCTCCAGCTTATAGCCCTTTGCTTCAAATATGGATATGAGCATTTTGAAGTGTATTGGCAGCATATCGGGAACGAGGATAGTGTGCGTTTTTATCATATCCTCGGTAAACTTTGCATATTCAGGCATAAGAACCTCCGTAAAATTACTTCAGGTCTGTGGTTCACACAGGCTGTACTACAGGCTTTTTTGCAGGCTTCTGCTCTGCCTGCTCCATAGCGGCAACAAGGCTTCTCAGTCTTATCCTTGCCGCACCCAGATTGTTTATCTCGTCGATTTTAAGCTGAGTGTAGAGCTTTCCGCGGCTCTCTAAGATATGTCTCACCTCGTCGCCTGTAACGGCGTCGATTCCGCAGCCGAATGATACCAGCTGTATGAGCTGCATATCGGGCTGAGTTGTAACGTATTTAGCCGCACGGTAAAGTCTTGAATGGTATGTCCACTGATTGAGGACACCCAGCTTGGGAGTTTTTGACAGACCTGCAATGCTGTCCTCAGTGATGACAGCCATGCCAAGGCTTGATACAAGCTTGTGTATGCCGTGGTTTATCTCCTTGTCGATGTGATAAGGTCTGCCTGCGATAACGATTATCTTGCGCTTTTCGGCTCTTGCCTGTTCGATTATCTCGAAAGCCTTGCGTGTAACGGTGTTATGGTAGGTCTCAAGAGCCTCGTAAGCCTTGTCAACAGCCTCGGGTATCCTGCCCTTGACGTTGTACTTTCTCAGAGCGTGGCTCAGCACCTTTATCACGTTCTTTTTGATATTGAGGTCGAGATACGGGTGTATGAAATTATCCTTGTTGAGTCTCGGGTTGTTTGCAAGGAGAAGCTCGGGATAATAGGCAACAACAGGACAGTTGAAGTGGTTGTCGCTCTCGCCCTCGTCGATGTTGTAGCTCATGCAGGGGTAGAATATGAAGTCTACACCCTTGTCGAGAAGATTCTCGATGTGTCCGTGAGTGAGCTTTGCAGGGTAGCAAACCGTATCCGAGGGGATAGTGTGCTGACCGAGATAATACATATCACGGGAGCTCTCGTCGGAAATGACAGTCCTGAAGCCAAGCGTTGTGAACAGCATATGCCAGAATGGCAGCTGCTCATAGAAGCTCAGCGCAAGGGGAAGACCCACAGTAGCGCGGTAACGCTTGGGCTGGTGAGTTTTCACTGTATTGAGGATACTGTCGTATTTGAACTCGTAGAGATTTGGAACGGTGTTCCTGTTGGCGATACCGCCGCCCTTTTCGCAGCGGTTTCCCGAAATGAAGCGTCTGCCCTTGCCGAAGTTGATGATGTTCAGCTGACAGTGAGCAGTACAGCCGCCGCAGTTAGCGGAGCGTGATTCGTAGGTGAAGTTTTCAAGCTCCTGCGCGGAAATGAGCTTTGAGGGCTCGCCGTTTGCTCTCTCCTTAGCGTAGAGGGCACAGCCGAAAGCACCCATAAGTCCCGAAATAGCAGGACGGATAACGTTTCTGCCCAGCTCCTTTTCAAATGAGCGGAGCACTGCGTCATTGAGGAACGTACCGCCCTGTACGACGATGTTTTTGCCGAGGTCGTCGGGAGAATTGGCACGGATAACCTTGTAAATGGCATTCTTGATGATAGACGATGAAAGTCCTGCGGAAATATCCTCAACTGTTGCGCCGTCCTTCTGAGCCTGCTTTACTGAGCTGTTCATGAATACGGTACAGCGCGAGCCAAGGTCAACAGGGTGCTCGGCAAAGAGTCCCAGCTGTGAGAATTCCGCGATATCATAGCCCAAAGCCATTGCGAATGTCTGTATGAAAGAGCCGCAGCCCGAGGAACAGGCCTCGTTGAGCATTATGCTGTCGATGCTCTTGTTCTTTATCTTGAAGCACTTGATGTCCTGTCCGCCGATGTCGATGATGAAGTCAACGTCGGGGCAGAAGTAAGCCGCCGCCTTGAAGTGCGCCACGGTCTCGACAATGCCGTGGTCAATGGAAAGACCTGCCTTTATGAGGTCCTCGCCGTAGCCTGTTACCGCAGAGCCCTTTATGGTTATCTCGGGATTCATAGCGGCGTAGATACGCTTTACCTGCTCGGCTATCTTGTCAAGAGGCTGTCCCTGATTGGACGAGTAGTGGTTGTAGAGCATACGTCCGTCTTCGGTGATGAGAACGAGCTTTGTGGTAGTAGAGCCTGCGTCGATACCGAGGTATGCGTCGCCCTTATATGTATGTATATCAGCATATCCGAGGTCGAACTTCTTGTGGCGCTCGATGAACTTGTCGTACTCGGAGTGTGAACGGAACAGGGGCTCGCCTGTTACGATATCATCGGAAGCCTTGGCGTTGCTTATCTTGTCGATTATGTCCTCTATCTTGAATGAATCCTCGGCAGTTGCCGCATATATTGCGCAGCCGTATGCCACGAAAACAGGAGCCTCGGGCGGAAATACAGCGTGTTTTTCGTCAAGTCCGAGTGTCTTTGTGAACGCCTTTTTCAGTCCCTTGAGGAAGAACAGCGGACCGCCGAGGAAAAGCACCTTTCCCTCGATAGTACGTCCCTGAGCAAGTCCCGAGACGGTCTGGTCAACTACCGCCTGAAAGATACTTGCGGCAACGTCCTCGCGTCTTGCGCCCTGATTAAGAAGGGGCTGTATATCGGATTTAGCGAAAACTCCGCAGCGCGAAGCTATTGGGTATATCTTCTGAGCGTGGAGAGACAGCTCGTCGAGCTCATCTGCGGTGATACCGAGGAGAGTAGCCATCTGGTCTATGAAAGCGCCTGTACCGCCTGCGCAGGTGCCGTTCATACGCTGCTCAACGCCGCCTGTGAGGAAGATAATCTTTGCGTCCTCGCCGCCCAGCTCGATAACTGCGTCAGCGTCGGACTGCTTCTGCTTTACAGCGAGAAAAGCCGCATGAACTTCCTGAACAAAGGGTATCTTTGCGGAGTTTGCAAGACCGAGACCTGCCGAGCCCGTGATACAAACGGAAAACTCCTCATTAGGGTGGTCAGCCTGTATTATTTTGAGCTGGTCTGTAACGGTCTCCTTGACCTTCGAAAGATGGCGCTGATATTTGGAGTAGATTATCTCGCCGTCAGCGTCCGTAATTACTGTTTTTACCGTGGTAGAGCCCACATCTATGCCGAGAGAATATTTATTTGACATTTTACACCTCAGTAGAAGTAATCGTACAGCGGAGCGTTTTTATTCCGCCGCTAATATTTTATTATACCATATTTATAATAATATGTAAAGATTATTTTTGCGAAGAACGCTGTTCCGCCGATTGATTGATCTGTCCAAAAATGGTATAATGGATTAAAATGACCGATATTCAATGCTTTTTCAGTATAGCACGAAAGAATTGCAATGTCAATTTGAAAATTTTAGCTCATTACTGTAACGAATGGCGTTTTCGTGCAACTAATAAGTGAACGTTCAAGGAGAGGGGGCGGTGGTATGTCGTCGGATATGGAAAAATACTACAGAGATAACGGCAGAAAGGTGTTCCTTTATCTGATGACTCTATGCGGAAACTCCGATACTGCCGAGGAGCTCACTCAGGAGACCTTTTACCGTGCTATCCGCTCCCTGAAGAAATACAAGGGCGAGTGCTCGGTGTATACATGGCTGTGCAGTATCGCCCGAAACTGCTGGCTTGAGGAGCTCCGCAAGCGAAAAAGCCACAAGACCGAAGAGATATCCGAGCTCATGGAGGACAACGCGCCCCGTCCCGACGAAGCGGCAGAGAGCTCCGACAGCAGACTGCGGCTGCTGAAAAAGGTACACTCCCTGCCCGAAACGGAAAAGGAGATAGTGCTTCTCCGAGCCACACAGGAGCTGAGTTTCCGCGAGATAGGGGAGATTTTCGGCAAGACCGAGAACTGGGCGCGTGTGACCTATTACCGTGCAAAACAAAAGCTACTGTAGGGGCGGCGTTCCGCCGCCCGCTAAGTTGAGAGTTGAAAGTTGAGAATTGAGAGTTGATGTATCGCCTTTCGGCGATAAAAATTTAAATTAGTCTGCGAAGCAGACACCTTAACTCTACACTCTCAACTCTAAACTCTCAACTGCAAGGAATGGAGTGATCTTATGAAGTGCAACATCGTGAAAGACCTTTTGCCGCTGTATTGCGACAAGCTTACATCTCAGGACAGCAATGAGGAGATAGAAAAGCACCTCCATGAGTGCGGGGAGTGCAATGCCGTCTATGAGAGCATGAAACAAAAGGAAGATGATATAAAAGTCCCCGACAAGGACTTAAAACCGCTGAAAAAGGTGAAAAAGCGCACAAAACTCAAAGTTATCGGAGCTGTTTTCGGGACAATAGCTGTTCTGGCAGCAGTTTTTGTGTTCGTTTTTGTGGGAGTTATCCCCATAAGCTCGGATAAGCTGCACTATACCGTAGAAGCAAAGGAATTAAAATCATACATTGTAAAAAACGATGCTCCTAACGAAGCCGGCGGCTATGAATGTGAATACCGCTCTGAGTTTAACGATAATTTCTACCCTATCCCCGACGGTGTTGATGTTAAAACAGAAAAAATGATAAATTTCGAGTTTTACGGCGATTGCAGCTGCATAAACGAGCGCGGCGATTCAAAATATGAATATATCGTCACCGACGAGGGCATAAACGACATAATAGGTCATTATCATATCTGGATATATCCCGTTATGAAGCTTCCCTTTGACGAACGCGGAAAACACCCGAATCAGTACTCATGGGGCGCAAACGACGTAAAGGAAGGCTCTACACTTACTATCCATTACCGCGATAAGACCGAGACTTTTGACCTCTGGGAGCTCTATCAGGAAAATGTCGAAAAATAATCTCATTCGGACGGCAATTGCCGTCCGATTTTTTTGTTGACAATAAATTCCGTAAGTGATATAATAAATTATATATGTATATTTGCGGCTGTATGCCGTATATGATATAAAGTTGAGAGTTGAGAGTTGAGAGTTGAAAGTTGTTCTGCTATTATGTGAGTAAAGCGAATACATTCATTCTCAATTCTACATTCTCCATTCTCAATTAATAACAGGTTGGAGATAATAAAATTGATAAAAACAGTAAACGGTTTGAAGATAAACTACGAGGAAAAGGGCGAGGGCGACCTCATAGTCCTGCTCCACGGCTGGGGCAGCAATATCACCCTTTTCGCCAATATGATGGAGCTTCTTTCAAAGAAGTACAAGGTCGTGGCTATGGATATGCCCGGCTTCGGCAAGAGCGACGAGCCAAAGGAAGTATGGGACGTAAGCTCCTATGTGCAGTTCGTCATCGACTTCCTCAAGGACTATGACGCCAAGGAGGTAATGCTCCTCGGTCACAGCTTCGGCGGACGTGTCATCATAAAAATGCACAGCCGCAATGACCTGCCATTCAAGGTAACAAAGGTCATTCTTGTGGACAGCGCAGGCATCATGCCGCCAAAGTCCAACAAAAAGACATGGCGCACACGCTACTACAAAATGGGCAAGACTGTCCTTTCATGGGGCATAGTTAAGAAGCTCTTCCCCGACGCGCTGGAGAACTTCCGCAAGAAAATGGGCAGCGCGGACTACGCAGCAGCTTCGCCTATGATGAGACAGGTCATGGTAAAGGTAGTAAACGAGGACCTGGAGCCTTATCTGCCTAATATCAAGGCGCCTACGCTGCTTGTATGGGGCGTGAACGATACTGCCACACCGCTCTCCGACGGCGAAAAAATGGAAAAGCTCATTCCCGACGCAGGTCTTGTAAAGCTCGAAAATGCAGGACACTATTCATTCTTAGAGCAGCAGTTCACCTTTAACCGCGTGATGTGCAGCTTTATGAAGATAGAAGATTGAATTAGGAGATATATATGAATTTGGTTTTATGGATAATATATGCGGTCATTTCCCTGACTGCAACAGTATTCCTCGGGCTGAGAGAGTTCCATATGCTACAGCTCAACGGCTACAAGACACCCGAGCATTCGCGCTGGATGAAAAAGAACGCAAGGCGCTATATACTGCCTGCGGTGCTGTTCATAGCGCAGTTTCTGCTCATTCCCTTTCAGCATAAAAGAGGACTTGCAGTTGCTCTTTTGATAGTGCTGTGCTTCTTCAACGCCATAATAGCGCTCCTCAACAAGCCGGGGAAGAAGTTCAAAAAGCCTCTGGTCTACACGGCGCGTATGAAGCGCATGATGATAACCTTCGGCATACTCATTGCGGTGTTCTACGTAATTGCGATCATCAACGCAAAATCATTTATACCTGAGGGCACTTTCTCCCGCGGTTCGAGGGAAGTCCCAACAATGACAACAAAAGCTTTTATATACTCACAGCCGTTCAGAAAGACAACAATGGCTCTGTCGTATATACTTGTTGGCTCGGCACTGTACCTCACACCAATACTTGTTCCGCTTTCCAACCTTATCAACAAGCCCGTGGAAAAGGCGGTACAGAACTGGTATATCAACGACGCCAAGCGCATACTTTCCGAGTGTCCCACGCTCCACAAGGTGGGTATCACGGGAAGCTACGGCAAGACCAGCATGAAGTTCTACCTTGACGAGCTTCTCAATTCTCAGTACAACACGCTGAAAACTCCCGAAAGCTTCAACACTCCAATGGGAGTTACAATAACTATCCGCCGCGACTTAAAGCCCACACATGAGTACTTCATCTGTGAAATGGGCGCGAGACGAGTTCACGAGATCAAGGAGCTCTGCGGCATTGCAGATCCCCACGACGGTATCATCACTTCCGTTGGTCCTCAGCACCTTGAGACTTTCGGCTCTATCGAAAACGTGGTAAACACCAAGTTCGAGCTTGCTGACCATGTCAAGGCTAAGGGCGGAAAGATATACCTCAACGGCGACAACGAGCTTATCCGCAGGAAAGCTCCCGAGTACCCCAATGCGGTGCTTTACGGACTTCAGGAGGGCAACCACTACCGCGCTACTGACATTTCCGTATCCGACAGAGGCACGGAGTTCACGGTAACTGCTCCCGACGGCGAGACAAAGCGCTTCTCAATGAAGCTCCTCGGCGAACACAACGTACAGAACGTTCTCGGAGCTATCGCTTACGCACACGGAACGGGCATCTCACTCGACAAGCTCACACTTCCCGTTAAGCGTATCGCCGCAGTTCCTCACAGATTACAGCTTCTCGACAAGGGCGGAAATATGACCTTTATCGACGACGCTTACAACTCAAACCCCAGCGGCTGCCGTGCAGCCCTCAATGTTCTGGGACTTTTCGACGCCTGCCGCATACTGGTAACACCTGGAATGGTCGAGCTTGGCGCAAAGCAGGAGGAGCTGAACTTCGAGTTCGGTCAGGAGGCTGCCAAAGCCTGTGACCATATAGTGCTCGTCGGCAAAAATCAGACAGTTCCCATATATAACGGTATCAAGGACGCAGGCTACGATATGGACAATGTTTTCGTTGCGGACAGTCTTAACGAGGCTCTCGCCCACGTAAACGCATATCAGACAGACAAGAAGAAGATAGTTCTTCTTGAAAACGATTTACCTGATAATTATTAAGCAGCGTGACGCTGCACCCTTCCACGTTGGCACTCGTAAACTCGTTCACTTTCATTAAAAGTGATAATTGTACATCGCTTACAGCACATTAATTATTGTCTTTGCAGGGGCTGATGCCCACATCAGCCCGTAATATAATTACCTGTAAAAGACAAACTGTAGGGGACGCCGCCCTCGGCGTCCCGCGAAACGCATTATATAACCAACGGGAGCCCGAGGGCGGGCTCCCCTACAAGCTAAGGGCTAAGGGCTCAAACAAAAGGAGAAATTACAATGAAGATCAATCTTGCAGTTCTTTTCGGCGGAAGAAGCGTTGAGCACGAGGTATCAGTTATCTCGGCAGTTCAGGCTATGGCAAGCATAAACAAGGAAAAATATAACATTATCCCCGTTTATATGACCAAAAAGAGCGAATTTTTCACAAGCGAAAAAATGCTGGACATCAACAGCTTCAAGGACATTCCTGCTCTGCTCAGCGAATCAACAGAGTGCGTATTTGTCCGCAGTACAGAGGGCAAGGTACAGCTTCAGAGCCTGAAAAAGAAGATGTTCGGCTCCAATGTCATCTCCGATATCGACGTTGCTTTCCCTATCGTTCACGGTACTAACGTTGAGGACGGCGCTTTGCAGGGCTATTTGCAGACTCTCGACCTGCCCTATGTAGGCTGTGACGTTCTGGCTTCTGCTATCGGCATGAATAAATTCGTAATGAAGATACTCCTCAAGGACGCAGGTTTCCCTGTACTGGACTGCTGCCGTTTCTCCTCATACGAGATAAACGAAATGGACAGAATGGTAGCGGAAGTTGAGAAGAAGTTCGGCTATCCCGTTATCGTTAAGCCTATCAACCTCGGTTCAAGCGTTGGAATCTCCAAGGGCAAGGACAGAGACAGCCTTATCAAGTCTATCGAGGAGGCTTTCGAGTTCGCTGACCGTATCCTCATCGAACCATGCGTTGTTCAGCTCAAGGAAATAAACTGCGCAGTAGCAGGCGACAGCGAGTCCGCAGAAGCTTCCGTATGCGAGGAGCCCGTACAGGCAAGCGGCGACGATATCCTCAGCTACGACCAGAAGTACGTCGGCGGCGGCAAGGGCGGCAGCAAGGGTATGGCTACCCTTAAAAGAAAGATACCTGCCGATATCACTCCCGAGCAGGACGAATTCATCAGAAAGACCGCTGTTGACGCATTCCGCTATCTCGGACTCAACGGCGTTACACGTATCGACTTCATGATAGATATGGCTACAGACAAGGTCTACATAAACGAGATAAATACTATCCCCGGCTCTCTTGCATTCTATCTCTGGGAGCCAAAGGGCGTGAAGTACACAGAACTGCTTGAAAGACTTATCCAGCTTGCTCTCAAGCGCTACAGACAGGGCGAGAAGATAAGCTACACCTTTGATACCAATATCCTCTCTATGGGAGGAAGCTTCGGCTCAAAGGGCAGCAAGAGGTGAATAAGTTGAGAGTTGAAAGTTATGGAGCCTCCTGCGGCGGGATCATTATAATAATGTGAGCGAAGCGAACACAATAACTCTCAACTCTGCACTCTCAACTCTAAAAAAGTGCATTTATTCGCTGCCATGTATTGCGAATTACGAATTATGAATTGATGAATGGAGGGTTTAAAATGACCGAAAAAGAAAAACAGCAGGCAGGCGAGCTTTACAATGCCAACGACAGAGAGCTCTTCAACGAGAGGATAAAGGCTAAGAAGCTCTGCGCCGAGTACAATGCCGTTGAGTGCAACGACTTCCAGAAGCGCGAGAGGATACTTGACCGTCTTGTGGCTCTCAGAGGCGAAAACACCGTTATCGAGCCCAATTTCTTCTGCGATTACGGCTATAACATCGTTATCGGAGACAATTTCTACGCAAATCACAACCTTGTTATCCTTGACTGTGCCGATATCGAGTTCGGCAATAACGTCTTTATCGGTCCTAACTGCGGATTCTACGCCGCAGAACACCCTATCGACGCTAACCTGAGAAATCAGGGACTTGAATACGCAAAGCCCATTAAAGTCGGCAGCAACGTCTGGATAGGCGGCGGAGTTACCGTTATCGGCGGAGTTACTATCGGCGACAATGTTGTTATCGGCGCAGGCAGCGTAGTTACAAAGGATATCCCCTCAAACTGCGTGGCTGTGGGCAATCCATGCGCTCCCACAAAAACTCTGGAGCCTGCTGCGGCTGCCGAAGCCGCTGCTGAAAAGCCTGCGGAGAAAAAGCCCGAGCCTGCCGAAAAGAAGCCTGCTCCCGAGGAAAAGCCAAAGTCAAGAAGAATCGAGATACGCCGCATTGATTAAGACGAAAGGACGACTGGACCATGAACACACTGCACTTCAAATACGCTGTTGAAATTGAAAAAACACGCTCTATCACTCAGGCAGCGGAAAATCTCTACATGGCTCAGCCTAATCTGAGCAAGGCTATCAAGGAACTGGAAAGCACCCTTGGCATAACTATTTTCAGACGTACATCAAAGGGCGTTATCCCCACGGATCAGGGACTGAAATTCCTTGATTATGCCAAGCAGATACTTATCCAGATAGATAATATGGAGGCTATACACTCTCCCGACAAGCCGAAAAACAGCCGTCTGCGCATATCCGTGCCGAGAACGGGCTATATCTCAAAGGCTTTCTCGGAGTACATCGCCTCGCTGAACGCCCCCGAGGACATGGAGATATTCTTCTGCGAGACCAATTCCCTGAGAACTATCGAGAATGTCCGCGAAAACGGCTATGATTTCGGAGTTATCCGCTTCAATACCGCTCACGAAAAGTATTTCACCGACTTCCTTGCAGAAAAGAATCTGGACAGCAAGCTCCTCTGGGAGTTCGAGATGCTGGCGGTAATGTCCGCCGAGCACCCTGCCGCAGAAGCTGACAGCATAACCTACGCTGACCTGTCCTGCAACTACACAGAGCTGGGACAGGGCGACGACGCAGTTCCCTATGTTTCGGGAGCTGTGGAGAAGCTCTACGCTTCAAACCGTCCTGCTGACGTACCCGTGAGAAAGGTCTGTATGTATGACCGCGGAAGCGCTCTGGACTTCCTGCTGACCGTGCCGCAGGCGTTCATGATGGACTCGCCTATGCCTGCAAGTCTCTGCGGAAAGTACGGTCTGGTGCAGAGAAAGTGCGCATTCCCCGACAACAGCTACAAGGACGTGCTCATATACACATCGGGACACAAGCTCTCGGAAAATGAGCTCAAACTGGTGAATCGTCTCTATGAGGTGCGAAACGAGAGTGCCTTTGCGGAGTATAAGTGATATATTCTCTTGGGAATGGATATATTCTATATAAGAATAGTTATTGTAAGTTAATTTCACGAATAAGAGGACGGCTTTTGCCGTCCTCTTTTACTGTTTTACACTGTTTTGCCACGGAGACAAGCCAATGTCTGACAATGTCAGATATATAAATCGCTATAAGAATATCGATATCGGAATACCGATATTCCTCTGTTATATTTGTGCAACATTGTTTTGTGTGATATAATATTGAATATATCCTGCAATGCCTGTATCGGCGGAAGTCAACGGCGACGCTCCCCGAAATATCCTGCATTGTAAATCTATTCGCAAGGAAGGTATGGACTAAATGTTTGAAATTCTTGAAAAAAGAAGCCTCAATCCTACTGTTACCCTTATGCGCATAAACGCTCCAAAGGTAGCAAGAAAGGCTGAACCCGGACAGTTCATTATACTCAGAACAGACGCCGACGGTGAGCGTATCCCACTCACTATCGCTGATTTTGACCGCCAGAGCGGCTCGGTTACTATTATTTTCCAGATAGTAGGCGCTACTACAGAAAAGCTCAATCACCTTAACGAGGGCGACTGCTTACAGGACTTCGTAGGTCCTCTCGGCAGAGCTACAGAGACAGAGGGACTGAAAAAGGTCGCTGTCGTAGGCGGCGGCGTAGGCTGTGCTATTGCTTACCCTGTTGCAAAGAAGCTCCACGAACTCGGCGTTGAGGTGCACTCAATAGTTGGTTTCAGAAACAAGGACCTCGTTATCCTTGAAGACGAATTCAAGGCTTCAAGCTCCAAGTTCGTTCTCATGAGCGACGACGGCACAGCAGGCGAAAAGGGACTCGTTACCGACGCTCTCAAGAAACTCATCGACAGCGGCGAGAAGTATGACAGAGTCATCACTATCGGTCCTCTTATCATGATGAAGTTTGTCTGTAAGCTGACTAAGGAGTACGGTGTCCCCACTGTTGCTTCCATGAACCCAATAATGATAGACGGCACGGGAATGTGCGGCGGCTGTCGTCTGACAGTAGGCGGCGAGACTAAGTTCGCCTGCGTTGACGGTCCCGAGTTCGACGGTCATCTCATCGACTTCGACGAGGCTATGGCAAGAGGAGCTATGTATAAGCCCTTTGAGCGCCATGCTTACGAAGAAGCCTGCAATCTGTTCAAGGAGGTAAAGTGAAATGGCTAATATGTCACCTACAAGAAATGAAATGCCTGTACAGGCTCCCGACGTAAGAAACAAGAATTTCAGCGAGGTAGCTCTCGGCTATACCGAGGAGCAGGCTATCGACGAGGCAAAGAGATGTCTCAACTGCAAGAACAAGCCCTGCTCAACAGGATGTCCCGTACAGATAGATATCCCTGCATTTATCGCTCAGGTAGCTGAGGGTAATTTCGCAGAGGCTTACAAGATAATCACAAAGTCAAGCTCACTCCCTGCTGTATGCGGCAGAGTATGTCCTCAGGAGACACAGTGCGAGAGCAAGTGCGTTAGAGGAATCAAGGGCGAGCCTGTTGCTATCGGACGTCTTGAAAGATTCGTTGCAGACTGGCACAACGCACAGCCCGAGACAGCTCCCGAGATACCTGCAAAGAACGGTCACAAGGCTGCTGTTATCGGTTCAGGTCCTTCAGGTCTTGCCTGCGCAGGCGACCTTGCAAAGAAGGGCTATGACGTTACTATATTTGAAGCTCTCCACGTTGCAGGCGGAGTTCTTTCCTACGGTATCCCCGAGTTCAGACTTCCTAAGTCTATCGTTCAGAAGGAGATAGGCGGTCTCAAGGCTCTCGGCGTTAAGGTTGAGACAAACACAGTAGTGGGCAAGACTATCTCAGTTGACGAGCTCATGAAAGAAGAGGGCTTCGAGAGCGTATTCATCGGCTCGGGCGCAGGTCTCCCGAGATTCATGAATATCCCCGGCGAGAACCTCAACGGCGTTTATTCCGCTAACGAGTTCCTCACACGTATCAACCTCATGAAAGCCTACAAAGAGGGCAGCGCTACTCCTATCAAGGCAGGCACAAAGGCTGTTATCGTAGGCGGCGGAAACGTTGCTATGGACGCAGCACGCTGCGCTAAGAGACTGGGCGCTGAGGTATACATCGTATACAGACGTACAGAGGCGGAGCTCCCTGCAAGAGCAGAGGAAGTTGAGCACGCTAAGGAAGAGGGAATCATCTTCAAGTTCCTCACAAATCCTATAGAGATACAGGCTACAGAGGACGGCTGGGTAAAGAGCGTTCACTGCCAGCAGATGGAGCTCTCAGAGCCTGACGCTTCGGGCAGAGCAAAGCCTGTTCCGATAGAGGGCGCATTCGTTGACATCGAAGCTGACTGCGTTATCATGTCTATCGGTACTTCGCCTAATCCTCTTATCAAGTCAACTACAGCAGGTCTCGACACCCAGAAGTGGGGCGGTATCATCGCTGACGAGGACGGTCTCACATCCAAGGAGGGCGTTTACGCAGGCGGCGACGCTGTAACAGGAGCTGCTACAGTTATCCTCGCTATGGGCGCAGGCAAAAAGGCTGCTGCGGCTATGGATAAATATATGCAGAACAAGTGAGCCCTCTGACGGAGGTATAATATGGACAAAAATATTACCTCACAGACACTCTCACGTCTGCCTCTTTACTTCAATTATCTCAGGTCGCTGCCCGAGGAAAGAAAAAAGGGCAATATCTCCGCAACGGCTATTGCCGAAGCTCTTGGGCTCAACGACGTGCAGGTGAGAAAAGACCTCGCCTCTGTGAGCAGCGGCGGCAGACCGAAGGTGGGGTATATGACCTCGGAGCTCATGAGCGATATCGGCAGATTCCTCGGCTTTGAGAACCGCGACAGGGTAGTTGTGGCAGGCATGGGCAACTTCGGCAGGGCTATGCTGGAGTACAACGGCTTTGAGGCTTACGGCTTTGATATAGTATGCGGCTTTGACCACAAAAAGGAAAGTGTGGGGAGCTCAATAAACGGCAAGCCCGTCCGCCATATAGACCAGCTGGAGAGCTTTTGCAGAGAAAACGATATCCGTATCGGTATCATCACCGTGCCCGAAACAGCGGCACAAGAGGTCTGTGACCGTATGGCAGAGGCAGGGATAAGGTTTATCCTGAACTTTGCCGCAGTACATCTCAACGCTCCCAAGGGCGTTGCGGTGCATAATGAGAATATTTCCCTGACTCTTGCAATGCTTGCAAGGTGTCACGCGAGCTGAGACGGCTCGAACGCTTACGGCACTATATGAATCAAATAAAACTAAAAGGGACTGCTTAGGCTGCTCCCCTTAACGGAAAAAGCGGGCTACCGAGCCGTAAACTTACGGCTCATATTTAGTAACCTGCGAATCCGCCAGAGGGGGCTCCCCTTCGGCAGTCCTTTTTCAATTCATAATGCATAATTGCTGTTTAATCAGATGTGTAGGGGACGGCGTCCTCGACGTCCCCGAATTTTAGCAAAACTGACGGGCTGTCGGGGACGCCGGCCCCTACAAGCTATAGCTCCGTGCTGTCCGCCAGCGGCGTACAAGCGTATTCACCAAAAACACAGTTTTTACTGCGGTGAAATTCGACTTTCTGTCAATTGATTTCATACGTGAAATAGCATATAATATATATTGCTATAAAATTATCAATGTAATAAAGGAATGATATATATGAGTAATAAGGTCGTTAAGTTTGGCGGAAGCTCCCTTGCCGACGCAAATCAGTTCAAAAAGGTAGCCGCTATCATCAAGAGCGATGACAAGCGCAGATACGTTGTTCCCTCTGCTCCCGGAAAGAGATTTTCCGACGATATCAAGGTAACTGATATGCTCTACAAGTGCTGCGAGCTGGCAAGCAGCGGCATGGATTTCTCCAAGGACTTCCAGATGATAAAGGACCGCTACAACGGCATTATTTCCGAGCTGGGCATCGATATGTCCCTCGACAGCGAGTTCGACGCTATCGTTAAGGAGCTCAAGGCTCGTCCGACCAAGGACTTCGCTGCAAGCCGCGGCGAGTACCTCAACGGCAAGGTGCTTGCTAAGTATCTGGACTTCACATTCGTTGACGCAGCTGACGTTATCATCTTCGATACAAAGGGCTCACTTCTCCTTGACGACACTGTAAAGGCTGTACGCGACAAGCTCAAGGGACTGGACAACGCTGTTATCCCCGGCTTCTACGGCAGAACTACAGAGGGCTTCATCAAGACCTTCTCACGCGGCGGCTCCGATGTTACAGGCTCTATCATCGCAAACGCTGTAAAGGCTGATATCTACGAGAACTGGACAGACGTTTCCGGATTCCTCGTAGCTGATCCGAGAATAGTTGACAAGCCCGATGTTATCGAGGTCATCACATACCGTGAGCTCCGCGAGCTTGCTTACATGGGAGCTTCTGTTCTCCACGAGGACGCTATCTTCCCTGTACGCTCGGCAGGTATCCCGATAAATATCAGAAACACTAACGCTCCCGAGGACGCAGGCACTATGATCGTCAGCGACGATTACAACTTCAGCAGGGAGAGCCTCAGCCATACTATCACAGGTATCGCAGGCAAGAAGGGCTTCAGCACTATCAATATCGAAAAGGCTATGATGAACAACGAAGCAGGCTTCGGTATGAAGGTACTCAAGGTACTCTACGACAACGGTCTTTCATTCGAGCATATGCCCTCCGGTATCGACACCATGAGCATTACTCTCAGCACCGAGAAGCTTGACGCAGTACGCGACAAGGTGCTTGCAGACCTCCGCAAGGCTGTTGCTCCCGATCACCTCGAAATCGAGGACGGTATCGCACTTTTAGCAGTCGTTGGACGCAGAATGAAGAACACACGCGGTACTGTTGCACGTATATTTGCTTCTATGGCTCATGCGCGTATCAACGTTAAGATGATAGATCAGGGCTCCAGCGAGCTGAACGTTATCATCGGCGTAAGCGAGAACGACCTCCCCGAGGCTATCCGCAGGATATACGATATGTTCATCAACTCCGAGAAGCAGTAAATTTAGTGATTAGTGCATAGTGAAAAGTGATTAGCAGGGAACGCCTCGGCGTTCCGTGTAGGGGCGGATATTATCCGCCCTTAGTTTTTAGCCATTTGTAGGGGCGCCCTTTGGGCGCCAGCGTCTTACGATATTATTAGCACGGGCGGCGGAACGCCGCCCCTACAAAATATACTAATTACGCATTACGAATAAAAAAGGCAGTCCATACGGACTGCCTTTTTTGTGGAACGGCGAGGGTGCCGTTCCCTACATTATTACTTAGCTCCGTCTACCAGATAGATGAACTTGACGCTGCCGTCCATTTTATCCGAGATGCCTGAATAGCTGTTGTACTCCTGTGAAGCCTCTCTCAGTGCCTTGAATGTGTCTATCATCTCAGGCAGAGCCTTGTCAACTGCGCCTGTGAGAACTGATATGCCCTCGTCGTTGAACTTGACCATACCGTCGTTGAGCTCCTTTGCGCCGTCCTCCAGCTTCTGAGTGCCGTCAGCAAGAGTCTTGCCGCCTTCCTTTAATGTGCCGATACCGTTGTACAGAGCCACAGAGCCGTCTGAAAGCTTGCCTGCGCCGCCGCTGAGAAGCTTTATTGAATCGTACAGAGTCCTTGCACCGCCGCTGAGCTGTGAGCTGCCGCCGTAGAGCTGTGCAAGTCCGCCGTCAAGGTCTGCTGCTCCTGTACTGAGCTGTCCAAGTCCGCCGTTAAGTGTGAGTGAACCCTGTGCGAGCTGTGCAAGACCGCTGTCAAGAGCTGCTGCGCCGTTTGAGAGCTGTCCTATACCGCCGCTGAGGTCAACTGCGCCTGCCGAGAGCTTGCCAAGACCTGCGTTGAGTGTGGTGTTTCCGCCGCTGAGCTGTTCAAGTCCCTTTACGAGGGAGTCCAGACCGCCTATGAGCTGACCGCTGCCCCCTGCGAGAGTACCGATACCGCCGTCAAGTGCAGCCGCGCCTGTGCTCAGGTCTGCCGCGCCCTTTGAGAGCTGTGCTGTAGAGCCTGAGAGCTGTGAAGCTCCTGCTGCCAGTGCCTTGCCGCCCTCGTCAAGCTTTGCAAGTCCCTGCTGTAATGCCGCTGAGCCGCCCTGTGCAGCTTCAAGACCTGTGCTGAGCTGTCCAAGTCCGCCGCCAAGCTGTGCTGCGCCGCTCTTTACTGAAGCCGCACCTGTGCTGAGAGCTCCGCCCTCTGCCATAGAAGCCGCTATCTGCTTCTGACCGTCGATAGTCTGCTGTAATGTGCCTATTGCCACCGCAAGCTCCTGTGATGGAGACTGCTGATATAATGCCTGCAATGCTGCAAGAGCCTGCTCGTTTGCTGTGATAGTTGTGTCAAGAGAAGCTCCTGCCTGTGCTATGCCGTCGCTGAGCTGTGAAGCTCCTGCTGTGAGAGCGTCAGCGCCGCTTACCAGTGAAGCCGCGCCTGTCTTAGCGCTTGCAATACCCTCTGCAAGGCTGTCTGCGCCGCTCTTTGCAGAGCCTATGCCTGTTGACATCTGTCCTGCGGACTCGCTGAGCTTTGCAGCTCCGTCGTTAAGTGCAGCCGCGCCTGTGGAAAGTTTAGCAGAGCCGTCCTTGACCTGCTTGCTGCCGTCTGTGAGCTTGCCAACGCCGCCGCTGAGTGTATCTGCGCCTGTTTTGAGAGCTGCTGCGCCCTCGTTTACCTTTGTGAAGCCCTCTGTCATAGCGTCTGAGCCTGTCTTTGCGTCCTTGAGACCGCTGCTGAGAGCGTCTGCGCCTGCGCTTACCTTGCCGAATCCGTCGACCAATGCCGCAGAACCGTTCTTTGCAGAGCCTATACCCTCTGAAAGCTGTGCTGCACCGCCGCTTACCTGACCGATACCGTCCTTTAACTTAGCAGAACCGTCCTTTGCGCTGCCGAGACCTGCGGAGAATTTGCCTGTGGAATCCGAGAGAGTCTTAGCTCCGTCAGCCAGCTTCTTAGCGCCGTTGTTAAGGTCTGCCGCACCGTTTTTGAGCTCCGCAGAGCCAGATAATAACTTGTCGATACCGCTTGTAAGGTCGCCTGCGCCGCCGTTGAGCTTCTTCACGCCGTCATAGAGTGAAGCTGTACCGTCGGTGAGCTTCTTTGCGCCGTCACTGAGCTCCTTGACCTTGCCCATAACGTCATCTATGTCAACTGTCTCGTCGAGATCCAGCTGTGAGAATACCTCGTTGGATACTACTGTAACAGAGGTGTTCATCTCGAAGCCTCTTACGTCTGCGGAAAGCTCGAAGCTCTCGGGGATATCAACGTCCATGCCCTCTATCCTGCCAAGGTCGAGGCTCTCGCCCAGACCTGGGAATGCCATGCCCACAACGATGAGCTTTTCGCCGTCTGAGATGACCTTGCCGTTTGTGACCTCTACGTTGAGGTACTTGTCAGTGCTGAGCAGAGCCGCACTTGCAGCCATGAAAGGAGTATATATCTCCTTGTCAGTGCCGCCTATCTTCTTTGTGACCTTCTGGTTGTTCTTGTATGTCCAGCGGATAACAAGGTGTCCGCTCTTGCCTACGATACTCTCGGGAGTTACCTTTTTGCCGTCGAGGAAGTACTCCATAGTAACATCAACGGGCAGGTCCTTTTTGCAATTGCCCTTGTAGTAGATGTCGTCGCCGTCAGCATTCCAGCTTATCTTACCGTCCGATACCTCAAAGGTCTCGTCGCCCTTTACATTGACGATGTCGCTGAGGTCGGATATATCGGAAATGCTTGACAGTGCGGGAGCGTTCTTCAGCCAGTCGCTTACGACTACGTTCTTGACTGAGGAATCGCTGTTGCAGAGGACGTAAACCGTCTCGTCCTTGTAGGCGTTCTCGCCGTTGTCGGCTCTTGAAGCGCTTTCCGCTGTCTCTTTTTTCTCCTTGACCTGAGGAGCTTCCTGCTCCTTGCTGCTGTTTGCGTATGCTATAGAGCCTGTAGCGCCCGCGGAAACTGCCGCAGCTACAAGTGCTGCCATTATCTTACTGAGCTTTTTCATATCTATCTCTCCTTTATATGTGTATGTGTTACAATTTAGATACGGCTTAATGCGCGGAATAATAATCGTGCTCCACAAGAAGTGAAACGCGAAAATGCCTGCGGGGGCTCCCCGCTGAAGCCATTAAGCGTTTTTGAATCTGTATGTGTACTTTTCTGCCTTTGGCAGGAAGCCTGCGCTTGTCTTGCAGATAAGCTTATCAAATACCATGAACATTGACGGCAGTGTTACTATTACTACCACCATTGAGATAAGCGCACCTCTTGCAAGGAGCATACACAGCTCTGAGATAAGTCCGATATCCGAGTAAACGGCAACACCTACTGTAGCAGCAAAGAAGCCCAGAGCCGATGTGATTATGGACTTTATTGAGGTGCTGAGAGCGATGCCCACTGACTCCTTTTTGTCCTTGCCGCTGTGTCTCTCGGTGCGGTATCTTGTGGTCATGAGTATCGCATAGTCAACTGTCGCGCCAAGCTGTATGGTTCCTATTACTATAGGAGCTATGAACGAAAGCGTTGAGCCCGTGTAGTAGGCTGTGCCAAGGTTTATCATGATAGCCAGCTCGATGACCGATACAAGTATCACAGGGAGCGATATGGACTTGAAGGTGAATGCTATGATAAGGAATATAGCGCCTATGGAAAGAAGATTTACTACCTTGAAGTCCTTATCGGTGATAGTGATGAGGTCCTTTGTTGCAGGAGCCTCGCCTATGAGCATACTGTCGGGATCGTACTTATGGGCAATATCATCTATCCTGCCGACCTGAGCATTTACCTCGTCAGAGGCTACCTCGTACTCAGAGCCGATAAGCATTATCTGCCACTCGTCGCTCTTCAGGACATCTCTTATCTCGTCGGGAACGACCTCCTCGGGAACAGCCGAGCCAACCAGTGAATTGAAGCCTGCTGCGAACTGAACGCCGTCAACGTCCTTTATCTCGCCGAGCATTTTATTTGCGTCCTTAGCGCTCATATCCGACTTGACCATGAGGATATGGGTGCTGTTCATGCCGTACTCCTCAGCCAGCTTTGTATTGGCGATAACGCTGTCAAGATGTGCAGGGAGTGTGCTGTCCAGCTTATAGTAAACGCTGTAGTGGTTATTGCCGTAAAGAGCAGGTATAAGAACTACGATAGCCGCTGTAAGGAATATCCATGAGTTCTTGACGATGAATGAAGATGTGCGCTTGAAAGCAGGTAAGAAATCCTTGTGTGAGGTCTTTGCTATAGCCTTGTCAAAGAGAAGTATCATTGCAGGGAGCACTGTTACACAGGAGATAACGCCGCATACAACGCCCTTTGCCATTACGATGCCAAGGTCAAGGCCAAGTGTGAATGTCATGAAGCACATTGCAAGGAAGCCTGCAACTGTTGTGAATGAGCTTCCCACAACTGATGTGATAGTAGCCGCGATAGCGTGTGCCATTGCGTCCTGATTGCTGTTCGGGAAGTACTTCTGCTGTTCCTTGTAGCTGTGCCACAGGAATATCGAGTAGTCCATCGTAACGCCAAGCTGCAGGACCATTGCAAGAGCCTGTGTTATGAACGATATCTCTCCAAGGAGGATATTTGTGCCGAGGTTCCAGATTACCGCGAAGCCTATGCTCAGCATAAAGAATACAGGTATCAGGAACGAATCCATAGTCACCATAAGCACGATGCTTGTGAGTATCGCCGCGATGACCGCATATATGAGCATCTCATTCTCTGTGATATTTTTCATGTCAAGGGTTATGGCAGACATACCGCTGACGAAGCACTGATTTGAGGCTATTCCTCTTATCTCCTCAACAGCGTTCAGTGTTGAGTCCGCCGATGTGGTATCGTCGAAGAATACCGCCATCATGGTGTTGTCGCCCTTGTTGAAGAAGTCGTAGATATCCGCAGGAAGTATCTCCTTCGGGATAGTACAGCCTGTCATGGACTGGTAGCAGACCACATTTGAAACGTGGTCGACAGCGGCTATCTTATCGGCAGTCGCCGCCACGTCCTTGTCGCTCATTCCCTCCACCATTACAAGGGAAAAGCCGCCGTTTCCGAATTCATCTTTCAGGATATCCTGTCCCACCATAGTGTTTATATCCTTTGGCAGATAGGATAGTATATCGTAGTTTACACGAGTTTTCAGATAGCCCATTGCCGAGGGCAGAAGCATTACCACGCCGAATATAAGTATCAGTACGCGGTGCTTGGCTATCCATTCACCGAATTTCAGCATATTATCGATCCTTTCTTTATGATTTTACGAGCATATATTGAAAGTCCGCCAGCCGTTATACCTTTAGGAGAATAATCTTAACTGCTTTGGGAAAGGAAACAGAAAGAGGAAATTGCTCGGCGGACATTCAATATACGCCCGTTTATCGTTGTTATTACATAGTATATTACAAAAATGACCAATAGTCAACCGCAAAAATATTAAAAACTGACTTCTGGTCATATTTTTGTATACCTGCACAAATACGGCTTGATTTTTTCGTGACCGTTAGTCACTTTTATGCCCTTGACAGGCTCTATTTTTCGGGCTATAATAAATACAGCGCAAAGTTCAGAGTTGAGAATTGAGAGTTGAGAGTTAAAGTGTTCACTCACATTATTATGAAACTCTCACCATAAACGACTCTATAATTTTCAACTCTAAACTCTCAACTCTTAACTAAATCCAAAATTGCAAAGCGATTTCGGATTTGCAGAAAGGTGTGTACTAATGGGAAAGGTCGATACAAACAAAAAGCTCAAGGAAAACTCACTGCTGAAAACTGCATTCGAGTTCTTTACCACAAAGGGCTTCAGCAAGACTTCCATAACAGACATCGTCAGTAAGGCAGGAGTTGCAAAGGGCACCTTTTACCTATACTTCAAGGATAAATACGACATAAGGAACAAGCTCATATCCCATAAATCCAGCCAGCTTTTCAAAAAAGCCATAGCTGACCTTGGGGACAAGCTGGACGCTCTCCCATTTGAGGAAAAGATAATAAAGGTCAGCGACCATATCATAAATCAGCTCAACGAGAACCAGTCCCTGCTCACATTCATATCCAAGAACCTGAGCTGGGGCGTATTCAAGACAGCTATCACCTCGCCTGTTTCAGACGACGACGTGGACTTCTCCAGCATATACGAGAAACTCCTTTCGGAAGCTCCCAAGGGCATAAAGGACCCCGAAATAATGCTGTTTATGATAATCGAGCTTGTGAGCTCAACCTGTTATTCGGCGATACTCTACAAGGAGCCATGCTCCCTTGAGAAGCTCAAGCCCTATCTGTACAATAATATGAGAATGATGATAGCACAGCATGAGGGGAATACGAAGTAAGTAGTAAATAGTAAAAGGCGAACCGAACGGTTCGCCTTTCTTTTGTAGGGGCTGATTTAGCGCGTAATGTTCTTCGCCCATTTATACTTCATGTAATGTTTGTATACAGCAGGTATTTTCACGAACTCGTCCAGAGTTAGTATGAATGCTACTGCAAGAACGGGTAATTTCAGCAGGAAAGCCGCTATCATACCCATGGGGACTACCACGCACCAGAGCGTCACAATGTCACATATCATGCCGAATTTCGTATCTCCGCCGGCAGGGAAGATACCGCTGATAACAGTGGAGTTCAGCGCGTTTCCGATGATATAGTAAGACGCCATGAACATCATATACTTCAGGTAATACTGCGCCTGCTCGTTGAGAGTTATTACTTTGAGGATAAACGGCGTCAGCGCAAGTATGACCACTCCCGAGCCTGCACCGATAAGAAGTGAAAGCCGCACGAATTTTCCGCCAGCCTTTTTGGCTTCGTCTATCTCGTTCCTGCCCAGCATACCGCCGATAACTATGCCTACACCGGCGGCAATGCCCCAACAGAGGCTCGCTATCATGCTGCGGACTATGCTTGCTATGGAGTTCGCCGCTACAGCGTCGCTGCCAAGTCTGCCCATAATGACCGAGTACATGGTGACACCGCCGCCCCAGCCAAGCTGATTAAGCAGAAGCGGCAGGGTATATTTTATGTAGTCTTTGTGCAGAACGGCTTCATTAAGGTGAAAGAGCATACCCACGCGCAAAGGCGGACATTTGCCGCGAAGCATTACTACAAGAATAAACACGCACTCAAAGGCTCTCGCAAGGACTGTCGCCAGAGCCGCGCCCGAAATGCCCATTCTCGGAAAAGGTCCGATGCCGAAGATAAGCAGCCAGTTCACCACAATGTTGAATATAACGGAAAGGCTGCCGATAAGGGAGCTGAGCCCTGCGCAGTCGCAGACCTTCATAATGCCGAAATACGCCTGTGAGAAGCCTGCCAGTACGTATGACAGCGCAACGGTGCGGAGATAAACTCCTCCGAGACGTATCAGCTCGGACTCGTTGGTGAAGAAGCGCATGATGTACTCGGGGAAGAACAGCGCTCCCAGAGTAAAAACAGCTCCCACAAGGAGAGAGTAGCGCATTGTAAGAGCGAGTACCTTCTCGACAGTGGTGTGGTCATTTTTGCCCCAGTACTGAGCCGCAAGGACGTTGCAGCCCGATATGAACGCCATGAAAAACAGGCTGTACACAAAGGCAACCTGACCTGCCAGCGACGAAGCCGACAATGAGTCCTGATCCATAAATCCCAGCATAAAGGCGTCCGAAGCCGATACCAGCGACATCATGAAATACTGGAAAGCTATGGGCGTTACTATGGTGAATAATTTTTTGTATATACTTTTATCTTTCATAAATCTCCTTTTTCTTATGTGGCGATTATATTACTTGCCGAGCCCATGAATGGGATTCCAAAGGGACTTTGTTCCTTTGGCAGAGTCCAGAGGCAGCGCCTCTGGTGGGGTGTGGGGCAAAGCCCCACAGTTACAAAGCGCTCCGCAAGGGGTGAATTCAAAAACAGTCCGGTGGACTGTTTTTGAAGAGGGGACGCCCTGCAAGAGAGGGCGTCCCTTAACGGGCGGATAATATCCGCCCCTACATTAGGTCATTTGAGGTTATTTCGTAAGGCACGGACACACACTGTGCACCCCTACAAAATGACGAAAAAGCTGCCGCACATCTGTGCAGCAGCCATATTGCTTATTAAACAGCAGCCTTATCGTTTTCGGGCTTTGTTTCCTCAGCCTTATCAGGTACGCTCACCTTTTCGATATCAGCGCCCAGCGCACGAAGCTTGCCCTCCATGCAGTCATAACCTCTCTCGATATGGTAGATATCCTCTATCTCGGTAACGCCGCTTGCAGCAAGTCCTGCGATTATCAGCGCAGCGCCTGCTCTCAGGTCGCAAGCCTTTACGGGAGCTCCCATAAGCTTGCCTGTGCCCTCGATAAGAGCAACCTTGCCGTTTACTGTGATATCTGCGCCCATTCTTCTGAGCTCGTCAACATAGCGGAAACGCTGTTCCCAGATATTCTCGGTGATAATGCTTGTCCCCTCTGCAAGACAGAGAAGCGTAGCTATCTGAGACTGCATATCAGTAGGGAATCCGGGGTGCGGAGCTGTCTTGATGTTGGTCTTTACAAGAGGACCGTCAACCCATACTCTGATACTGTCGTCGAACTGTTCTATGTTCACGCCGATCTTTTCAAGCTTCTTTGTGATCGACTCAAGATGTTTCGGGATTACGTTCTTTATGAGCACGTCACCCTTTGTAGCGGCAACTGCGACCATGAAAGTGCCTGCCTCTATCTGGTCGGGGATAACAGCGTAGGTAGTACCGTGGAGGTGCTCGACGCCTCTTATCTTGATAACGTCTGTACCTGCGCCCATGATGTTAGCTCCCATAGAGTTGAGGAAGTTTGCAAGGTCAACGATATGTGGCTCCTTAGCCGCATTCTCGATGATTGTGAGTCCCTCTGCCTTTACAGCCGCCAGCATAGCGTTCATAGTAGCTCCGACAGTGACAACGTCGAAGAATATCTGATTGCCGCTGAGCTTATTTGCAGTAAGGTCTATCATGCCCTGACTGAGACTGTAATTCGCACCGAGAGCTGTGAAAGCCTTTAAATGCTGGTCGATAGGACGGTCGCCCAATGGACATCCGCCGGGCATGGAAACTCTTGCCTTATTGAATTTTCCGAGGAGCGCTCCAAGGAAATAATACGAAGCACGCATCTTTCTTGCATACTCATAAGGTACGCAGAACTTATCTATTGTAGTAGGATCGATCCTGTAGGCGTCCTTGCCTATATTCTCGACCTGTGCACCCATTTCTTTAAGGATCTGGATACAGATTCTGACATCGCTGATGTAGGGCACATTTTCTACGATACATGGTTCATCTGAAAGAATAACTGCGGGAAGAATAGCTACAGCCGCATTCTTGGCACCGCTTATTGTGACTTCACCCTCAAGGCGTCTTCCGCCTTTTACAACAAACTTATCCAAATATTTTCTCTCCTTATTTTTCGGGTATCTTTATCTTTTCCCGAATTTCTTTCTTTTGTTCCCCGGCATAAGACGCCGGCAATTTACACAATTTGGGATTTTGCTGAATTATTAGTTTTTATCGTAATCGGAAATATCAAAGCGGACGGGCTCGTCCTTATATTCCGAAACCTTAACGTACTCTATGGTAACGTCCTTGGTTGGCTTACTGCTGTCGTCTACCTCAACGTTCTGGACATCGAATACGATATCAAGTCCGTCGAATACCTGACCGAAGATAGTATAATTTCCGTCAAGCCACGGAGCGCCGCCGTTCTTTGAGTATATCTCCTTTTCGTTTTCGGTAAAGAAATAACCGCCGTCTTCCAGCTGTTTTATCTGGTCTGCGTCATACTTCTGACCTGTAACGATGTAGAACTGACTTCCGCTTGAAGCAGTAGAGCCGCTGTTTGCATATGCAACAGCTCCTGCGGCATGGATAAGGTGAGAATCTGCACCGTCGTCAAAGCCCTTTTCGTATATGGACTCGCCGCCTGTACCGTCGCCCTTGGGATCGCCGCCCTGTATCATGAAGTCCTTGATAACTCTGTGGAATGTAAGGCCGTCATAATAGCCCTTTTCAGCGTGTTCAAGGAAGCTTGGAACACCCTTTTCCGCATACTCGGGGAAGAGCTTTATCTTTATCTCTCCGTCATAGCCCTTGAGCTTCATGGAAACTACCTTTTCGCCCTCTCTCGGAGCTGTAAAGTTGGCTATTGAGAGATTTTCCTTGCCTGTAGCCTGTCTGATAGCCTCGCCGTCGAACTTTTCGTACTCGTCGAGATACCAGTGTATATCCTCGCCGTTATACTCGCCTACAGTAACGGATTCAACGATAACGTCCCTGAAGGGCTTGCTGCTCTGAGCGTCTACCGCTACGTTCTGTACCTTGAATATAACATCGAGTCCGTCGATGACCTGACCGAAAACGGTATAACCGCCGTCCAGCCACGGCGCACCGCCGACCTTTTTATATATAGCCTTTGCGTTGTCGGAGAAAGCATATCCTGCCGCCGCAAAGTCCTCGAAATTCTGATCTGTCGGAACAGTGCCTGTTACCACATAGAACTGGCTTCCGTCAGTAGCTGTTCCGCCGCTGTTTGCATAAGCAAGAGCGCCTGCACAGTGGATAAGGTGGGGATCCGAGCCGCCGTCAAACTTGCCGCCCCAGACGCTTTCGCCGCCCATTCCTGTTCCCTCGGGATCGCCGCCCTGAATCATGAAGTCCTTGATGACTCTGTGGAACTTGAGTCCGTCATAGTAGCCCTTTTTAGCCAGCTCAACGAAGTTCTCGACGCCCTTGTCCGCATATTCGGGGAAGAGTCTGAACTTTACGGCACCGTAATCCTTGATATTCATAGTGATTATGGTATCGCCATTCTGCGGAGCTGTAAAATTGGCTATATCGACGTTTTCTGCTGTAATGGGCTCTGTTGCCGCCTCTGTAGTACCGATCTCGGCAGAGCTCGATGTACCCGAGGTGTCAGAAGCAGAACCGCCGTTACCCTTGGTATTCTTGCCGCATGATGCAAGAGACGAGAACACAAGAGCCATGCAGAAAATACCTGCAATGATTCTTCTAAACATGATTTCACTCCTTGAAAACGTGAAACTATATGATAGTATGTTCAAAACAGAACAAAAAAACTATGCATTAACTTATACTTCAACTTATATATTATACACCACAAAAACCGTTTTGTAAAGAGTTTTCATAATTTTTTGTATTTTTCAGACAATCAAAGCGGTTAAAACATGGTGATTTCTTCCTAAAAGCAACGGTATACGGTTACTTCTTGGCTTCTTCCTTTGCTTCTTCGGCTGCGGAATATGTGCCGATAGTGACGGTTTTTATCTTCACGTCCTTTACGGGGACTTTATAAACGCCCATTTCCTGCGCTTCGAGACCTGCAAGCTTCTCGACAACGTCCATGCCCTTATAGGTCTGACCAATTACTGTTATCTGCTGTGAGAAATTTGGAACTCCGCCGTGCTCGATAAAGGCGTCGGCAAGCTTTTCGCTCTCGGAATAGTCCTTGAGCTCCTTCTTGAATTCGTCGTTGAATTTCACGGTATTCAGCGTCATAAAGCGGCTTCCGTTGTAATATGTGCCGCCGCCGAGGAATTTCTGTTTGAAGCTCTTCTTGACAGTGGTATTCATGGCAAGAACAGCTCCCTTGAAAGGCCATAAGTCCTGATGAAGCTCTCTCTCCACCAGCTCGTGGGAGTTGTCGTTGGCACTGCCGTTTTTGTTGGGAGCTCCTGCCGCAGAATAAACGCCGCTCTCCGAATGGAAAACGTAGGTGCCGTTATAATAGCCCTGCTTTGCAAGCTCCGTGAAGTTAGCCACGGCGTTGGGGGAATACTGGGGATAGAGCACGAAGCGGTATTCTCCGAGGTCAGTATCCACGATAGCGATAGGATCGCCGTCCTTCGGGGGATCAAGCTGTACCAGCTTCATAGTCTCGGCGTCAATGGTGATGTAGCTGTTGTTGCGTGCCATAAGGGTATTGCTGAGCATTACCACCAGTGATGTAACGCCCATTATAAGAGTAAATATTAAAACGAGTCTGACAACATTGTTCTTTTTCAGCATAAAATAGTCCTTTCCTAAGCATATACCCCTTTATTATAACCAAAACTCCTGTTTTTGTCAACCATTTACAGCTATTAGCTGTTCACCCGTCGGTTCATATCGTTTTTCGGGCGGATAATATCCGCCCCTATAAGCTAAAAAAAGTGGGCATTTGCCCACTTTTTTACATATCATTTCGATTTTCCAGCGCCTTGAACAGCGTTACCTCGTCGGCATATTCAAGTATACCGCCCACGGGAAGTCCGAATGCAAGCCTTGTGACCTTTATGCCCATAGGCTTTAAAAGTCCTGCTATATACATCGCCGTTGCGTCGCCCTCTACAGTGGGATTGGTAGCCATGATGACTTCCTCCACACCGCCCTCGGCTATCCTCGCAAGAAGCTCCTTTACGCGGAGCTTATCGGGAGTTATGCCGTCCATAGGGGACAGCAGTCCGTGAAGCACGTGGTACACGCCGCCGTACTCTCTGGTACGCTCAAAGGCTGTAACGTCCTTGGGATTCTCGACTACGCAGATAACGCTCCTGTCGCGCTCGGGATCGTCGCAGATAGGGCAGATGTCCCTCTCCGTGAGATTCTGGCAGCACTTACAGCAGTGAACGTTTTTCTTTGCGTCGATGAGCGCCTTTGCGAAGTCCTCCACCGCCTCGGTATCCATTGACATTACGTGATACGCAAGTCTCTGGGCAGATTTCATGCCGATACCAGGGAGAGAAGCGAACTTCTCCGCCAGTATGACCAGCGGCAGAGCGTTATGATCCGCCATTCTTTATCAGAAAAGACCGGGGAGAGATACTCCGCCTGTGATCTTGCTCATTTCAGCCTCTGTTGTAGTCTCAACGTTGTTGATAGCTTCGTTTACAGCGCTGATGATGAGGTCCTGAAGCATATCTATATCCTCGGGATCAACTACCTCGGGCTTGAGTGTGAGAGACTTGATAGTCTTCTTGCCTGTGATAGTTACTTCAACTGCGCCGCCGCCGGCTGTAGCAGAGAACTCTCTTCCTTCGATATCTTCCTGAAGCTCAGTGATCTGATCCTGCATCTTCTGAGCCTGCTTTATCATCTGGTTCATGTTCTGAGCGCCGCCGCCGTTGATATTCTTAGGTATTCTTGCTTTCATTTTAAAATTCTCCTTTGAAAATAAAGTTTCTTAGTTTTATATAAAGCAAAATTATTTTTGCTTATGAACTTGATCTGCGCAGAACGCCGAGGCGGCGTTCCCTACAAGGCTTACTGATTCTCCACCGCAGTCTCTATCTGGCTGTCCATAGCCTTTTTTATAAGGCTCTCGGCGAGGTTTTTCTGCTCCGCAACAGTTGTGGCGCACCTTGCCTTGATTATGAAGCGCTGTCCCAGCACGTTTGCGATAGCCGCGCCGAGGGAATTCGCGTTCTCCTTGACCTTGAAAAGCTCCATAAAAAAGCGGTTCTGAGCTGTGATAAAGATGTAGTTTCCTGATGTACCTGCAAAAGAGCCGTCAAGGCTTCCTGCAACGGCAGGGTTGATATTCCTGAACTCGTCGAGGACTTCGTTCCAGCGTTCGCAGGGGATAATGTCCTCGGGCTTGAGCTTCTTGATATCAATGGTGGGAACAATTTTCTCGTCCGCAGGAACGGCGCTTGCTTCAAGCACCTCGGGCTTTTCCTCGGCAGGCTTGCCAGCCGCGGGAACAGCTCTCGGGACGGTGTTTATCTTATCCTCCAACTGTTTTATTTTATCATATATTTCAGAATTGTCAATACTTTCTGTTGTATTCTTTACATTTCCGCAGAGCTTAATGAGGGACATCTCGAACTCTACGCGCTTATTCATAGCCCTTTGCATACGCTCGCGGCACTCCTGCAAAGCTGAGAGCCTGTCCATGACCGTAGGCAGGTCGGACTTTTCTGCGATAGCCTTTAAGCGCTCCAGCTCGTCGGGCATACAAACTATGAGCTTGTCTGCCGTATCGGGAGAAGCCTTTATGAGCATGACGTTTCGGAGCTGTGTTATGAGCTCCTCGCAGAGCCTTGTAAGGTCTTTCGACATATCATAGAGGTCTGCGGTTATGGATAACGCCTTTGGAGTATCGGAGTCCGATACAGCGTCAAGCATATCATAGAGGTAGTCTCTGCCAGCGATACCTGCGGCATTGGAGACAGCCTCGGCGTTGATGACCTCTGCGCACACCGAGCACTGGTCAAGAAGGGATACCGCGTCACGCATACCGCCGTCGGCAAGCTTTGCTATCATAGCCGCGCCGTCCTCTGTGAGGTTCAGCTCCTCCTGCTGAGCGATATAGCTTATTCTGGCGGCAATGTCCTCCGCCTTTATCCTGCGGAAATCGTAGCGCTGACAGCGTGAAACGATAGTTGCAGGTACTTTGTGTATCTCGGTAGTTGCGAGAATGAATTTCACATACGGAGGCGGCTCCTCCATGATCTTCAGCAGGGCGTTGAATGCGCCTGCGGAGAGCATATGCACCTCGTCGATAATGTATATCTTGTATGCGCCGCGCTCGGGAGTATAAACTGCCGCGTCGCGCAGGTCGCGGATATTGTCTACGCCGTTGTTTGAAGCCGCGTCTATCTCAACGATATCGGTAAGAGCTCCGCTGTCTGCGTCGCGGCAGATGTCACATTCGAGACAGGGATTGCCGTTTTTCATATTGCGGCAGTTGACGGCTTTTGCAAGGATACGGGCGCAGGTGGTCTTACCTGTACCGCGTGAGCCTGTGAAAAGGTATGCATGGGCGGTCTTTCCGCTGATTATCTGGTTTTTGAGAGCTTCTGTGGTGTATTGCTGGGATATGACGTCGTCGAAAGTCATTGGTCGCCATTTGCGGTAAAGCGCCTTGTACACAGCCTTTCCTCCTTTACAGTTTTTTGATGAATTCGTCCTTTTGCAGGGCAACCGTGCCCTTGTAGTATTTTATGAAGTCCACGGGATTGTCTATATTGTGAACTATCGCCAGCTTATAGAGCTTCTCGGCTTCCTCGTAGCGTCCGAGGAGCACGTTTGCGATAGCTGCGCCGCCGAGAGCGTTTGCGTAGTCCTCATGACGCTCGATAGAATCGTTGAACCATTTGAGAGCGGACTCGCCGTCGTATTCCTTTAAATAGACGTTGCCCATTTCACAGCGGAGCTTATTGCTGTATTTGTAGTCTTTTTCGTCCATGAGCCCCTCATAGATAGCCACAGCACGCTTTGGATCGCCGTTTATGGAGTAGCACCGCGCTATGAAAATAGGGAGCTCGGGAATATAGAAGCCGTTCTCCTGCGCGTTTTTATAGCATATTATAGCGTTGGGATAGGCGTCAAGGATATCGTAGCACCGTCCGCGGTAGAACTCGTTTACGGCAGTTTCCTGCTTTGAGAGGCTGTTTTCCTCTCTGCCAAGGTCTGTGAAAGCCTCCAGCGCCATGCGGAAGTTGTTCTTGTGGAAGAGATTAAGCCCCTTCTCGAAGCGCCTTGACTTGCGGTTTATACCCGTAAAGGCGTTGCCGATGAGGTCGTCGTCGAACTGGTGGAAAATGCTTCTTTTGAATCTGATTATCTCGACAAATGAAAAGCCTATCCATTGCAGGAGAAAAATGACCGCCATATACATGGCCACAAAGGAGAAGGCAGTTTCTTTCTCGCCGAAAAATATCATTGCGGTGAATATTATCAAGGATAATACAAAGGAGGCTGCAAGAGCCTTCGGGATACTGCGCCAGAAACACAGCAGGACGCGCCTTGTCCGTGCTGCCAGTATGGAACGGAACATTCTTATCCCCCCTATGAAAGAAAAATTCCGGAACATAGATGTGCAGGCTTGCTGCGGCACACAACACGCACCGCTTAATGCTGCTCGGTCTCCCGCCTGACATGGTTCACGGGGTCTTGTTGCACAGGGCCCACACATCTATATTTCGGAATTTCACACCCGTTTATACGAGCAGACGATGCTCTTTTAATATGATATCATAAATGTGGGACTTTGTCAAGCAAAAATTATAATTTTAAATTGAGCCCATAACCAGAACTAAGAACTAAGAACTAAGAATGTAGGGGCTGGCGTCCCCGACAGCCCGTCAGTTCCGTTGCAATTATGGGACGTCGAGGACGCCGTCCCCTACAATTGGTTTTAAATGACCAATTGCAGCCCGTGCCTGACGAAACAGCTCAAAAAAACAATGCAAACCGTCGGGCGAACGCTGTTCGCCCCTACAATGGTTTCATTAAGTCTTTCCGAGATTTGCGGACTGCCAAAGGCAGCCCCTACAAGCTATAGGCTCGGGCGGATATTATCCGCCCCTACTATGCACTAATCACTAACAACTAACCACTCAAAAAGCGCAAACTTTCAAATATTATGGGATTTATTGACATATTTCCGCCGCTGTGGTATACTAAAGGCAATTACTGCAAAAAATACCGAAAGGAAAAGACCTAAATGTCTCCCGAAAAACTATATATGGTAGTTCCCTGCTACAACGAGCAGGAGGTGCTCCCCGAGACCTCAAAACAGCTCAAGGCTAAATATACCGCCCTTATGGAGCAGGGGCTTATCTCCCGTGAGAGCCGTATCGTGTTCGTCAACGACGGCTCCGCAGACCAGACATGGAGCATTATACAGGAGCTCCACCGCACCGAGCCGCAGTTCTTCTCGGGCATCGACCTCGCCCACAACAGCGGTCATCAGAACGCCGTTCTCGCAGGTCTAATGACCGTCAAGGATATCTGCGATATGTGCATTACCATGGACGCCGACCTACAGGACGATATCAATACTATCGACGAAATGGTCAGGAAATACTACGAGGGCAATCAGGTAGTATACGGCGTAAGAAGCGCCCGTGATACCGATACTTTCTTCAAGAAATTCACCGCCGAGGGCTTCTACAAGTTCATGAAGGTCATGGGCACGGACGTTATCTACAACCACGCAGATTTCCGCCTTATGAGCAGCAGGGTGCTGCAGGAGCTGGCAAACTTCAAGGAAGTGAACCTCTTCCTCCGCGGAATGGTGCCGCTCATCGGCTTCCAGAACTGCAAGGTCTACTACGAGCGCCATGAGAGAGCCGCAGGCAAGAGCAAGTACCCTCTGAAGCGTATGCTCTCCTTTGCTGTCAACGGAATCACTTCATTCAGCACAAAGCCGCTGAAGCTCATAACAGGTCTGGGACTTATTATGTCCGCAGTCAGTATAATCGCCTTTATATGGGCGTTCATCACGAAGATAGTGGGCTTTACCGAGCACGGCTGGTCAAGCACCATGTGCTCCATATGGCTCATTGGCGGCTTGCAGCTGTTCTGCCTCGGTATCATAGGCGAGTACATAGGCAAAATTTACGCCGAGGTCAAGCAGAGACCACGTTATATCGTCGCGGAGTTCCTCAGCGATGTGAATGAAAAGGAGAAAAAATAACAGCGGACAGCAAAAAAGGACGAACCGTGGTTCGTCCTTTTTGTTTATCTCAATATCCAACTGATTGTGCGCCATATTCGGCTTGTTCTGGAGTATATCCTTCAAATTCAAGCTGATGAATAAGTTCTTCTCTTGACATAGGCATTATATCCATATAGCTTTTTGCTGATTCTGCGGCTTCGGCAAACCAATCTGCTCCACAATTATCTGCACCATAAACTGCATCTTCATGTGGATATTGTTCAAATTCCAATTGATGAATAAGTCCTTCGTAAGAAAAAGCCATTATACTGATATAGCTTTTTGCTGAACTAAGAGCATTTTTTTGAGATAATGTTTCTTTTGGTTTAGGTGGTTCTGTAGGTTTAGGTGTTGGCGGTTCAGTAGGCGGAGCGGTCGTTGTTGCTTCTGTGGGGGCTTCTGTTTTAGGTAAAACTGTTGTAGGCTTTTCTGTTGTGATTTTTGTTGATTCCTCTTTTGTTGTGCTATCTTTTTTTACAGAAGTTGATTCAACTATCTTATCAGTGCTTTGAATTGTTGATTCTGTCGAAGTTTGCAATTTTGACGCTTCACCCATTTTGGCGAGCCCTCCAGTCACACCACCATCAAAACAGCCGACATTGACTGCAAAGGCGCAGCACATAAGAAATGCCCCTAACATTCTTACAATGGTTTTTGATGTTTTTTTCATAACAGGATACCCCCTTATTGTTATTTTGTAATATCATTATATCATATAAATTCCAAAATTGCAAGCAAAAATTACTTGCAATTTTAAGTATATTATTCACAAAAAATATAATGTATTATTTAATTACACTGTTGAATTTGGAGTGAATAATAAAATGTTTGAAATTAAGAAGCCCTCATCGTCGAATAAAACGATACGAATGCCCGATACACTTATCGAGCAGCTTGAAAAGCTGGCAGGAGAGCATGATATCTCTTTTAATCAGCTTGTGGTTCAGTGCTGCGAATACGCACTGAAAAACATGGAGCCCGAGAAAAAGTGATTTTTCAGATGACATTTATTACTTCGGGCTGATGTAAGCATCAGCCCGAACAAGGCTTTTTTCTCCCTACCCCCTTGACAAACAGCAAAAACTGTGCTAAGATAATGTACATATTATAAAAAACGTTGATGAGGAAGGCTTTTCCGATACCGTTTCAGAGAGCAGCCGCTTGGTGCGAGGCTGCACGGTCAGGATATCACAGCACACCGCCTCTGAGTACGCCCAATAAGCGTCGGGAGCTCCCGTTACAGAGCACTTGAGATACGGAGAAAGCTCCGTGTGAATCAGGGTGGAACCACGGTGTATCATCGTCCCTTGTGCCTAATACAGGCGTGAGGGGCGTTTTTTGTTATCTTTTGCAGGGGAGGTGAGATATTGAGCAATATCAGCTACAACAAACAGGAAGAAGCCTTTGAGCTGCCTTATAAGCTCTGGGGCGAGACCATGACTGTCCGCTTCTACGTGGACGACGAAAAGCAGATAATGGATAACCTTTCCTCTATCGCAAAAAAGCTTGCCAAGCTGGACGGCAGCCGCCGTCAGATAGCGGAGATAATAATAGACGAGGGCTACTATGAGGGCTCAGATGCCGACGCTCTTGCGAAGCTTCTGGAGCTCCGCAACGTCCATATAGACCTTGACGACGGAGACGTCATCGTGTGCTTCGATACGGGCACAAATGACGGATATATGCAGAATTTCGTGTACGTCGAATTGTTCGCCGAAATGTTCGAGATAACAGGCTGGGCGGATTGATATGGACAGACCGGTACGAAAAGATATACGCCTCGATAATTACGATTATTCCCGTAACGGCGCATATTTCATTACCATTTGCACCAAAAATAAAATGTGCATTTTCTGGGATAACAACGATAAATATAAACCAATTGCGGACAACCAACCGCCAATCGTAGGGGCGGCGTCCCGCCGCCCGCAAAATAACGATAAAAAAATACATTTATCCGAATATGGAAAAATCGTAAAAAATGAATTGAATAAAATTCCGACGATATATTCAGATATTGTTTTTATTCCCAAATTTGTGATCATGCCTAACCATGTTCATTTGATTCTCGTTGTTAATAATGACAATAATAACGGGCGGCGGAACGCCGCCCCTACAGTATCGAGGATAATGAATCAATTCAAAGGCTGTGTTTCACGGCAATCTGGTTTTTCCGTGTGGCAAAAATCGTTTTACGACCGTGTATTGCGGAATGAATGGGAATACCGCAACGCATGGCAATACATCGAAAACAACCCGATAAATTGGGAGAATGATGAATTATTCTGCAAGGAATAACAGTCATCACACAATTGATACGATAATTATGCATTACGCATTATGAATTATGAATTAAATAAAAGGAGAGATCGACATGATCAAATTAACATTACCTGACGGCAGCGCACGCGAGATCGAGGCTGCACAGTCAGCCGCAGAGGTCATCAAGGGCATAGGCATGGGACTTTACAAGGCAGCCTGCTGTGTAAAGATAAACGGCGAGGTCTGTGACCTCCGCACCGTTATCGACAGCGACTGTCAGTTCGAGGTATGCACCTTTGACTCACTCGACGGCAAGAAGACCTTCTGGCACACAGCTTCTCATATCCTTGCACAGGCTGTAAAGAGACTTTACCCTGCTGCAAAGCTGGCTATCGGTCCTGCTATCGAGAACGGCTTCTACTACGACTTTGACCTTGAAAAGCCTTTCACTCCCGAGGAGCTGGAAAAGATAGAGGCTGAGATGAAGAAGATAGTCAAGGAGGGCATAGAGCTTGAAAAGTTCGAGCTTTCACCTGCCGACGCTATCGCTAAGCTGAAGGAAATGGACGAGCCGTACAAGGTAGAGCTCTGCGAGGAGCACGCTGACAAGGGCGAGCCTATCTCATTCTACAAGCAGGGCGAGTTCATCGACCTCTGCGCAGGTCCTCACCTTATGGACACAGCTCCCGTAAAGGCATTCAAGCTCCTTTCATGTACAGGCGCTTACTGGCGCGGCAACGAGAAGAACAAGATGCTCAGCCGTGTATACGCTATCGCATTCCCCAAGGCTTCACAGCTTGACGAATATATCAAGATGATAGAGGAAGCAAAGCTCCGCGACCACAAGAAGCTTGGCAAGGAGCTCAGTCTCTTCATGTTCGACCACACAGCTCCGGGTATGCCTTACTGGCTCCCAAGAGGCTGGAAGCTCTTCAATGCTCTCCTTGAATACTGGAGAGGCGTTCACGAGGATCACGGTTATACCGAAATTTCAGGTCCTGTTCTCTCAAAGAAGGAGCTCTGGGTAACATCAGGTCACTGGGACCACTATCAGGACGGTATGTTCGTTATCCCTGCTGAGGAGGACAACGAGGTCTACTGTGCTAAGCCTATGAACTGCCCTAACGCTATCAAGGTATACATGAACAAGCAGCGTTCATACAAGGAGCTGCCCCTTAAATTCAATCAGGTTGACGTTATCCACCGTAAGGAGAAGTCAGGCGAGCTCAACGGTCTCTTCCGCGTTCAGCAGTTCAGACAGGACGACGCTCATATCCTCGTAACAGAGGAGCAGATAGCTTCCGAGATAAACGATATCATGGATATCGCTACAGAGATATACAAGACTTTCGGTCTGGAGTACAAGGCTGAACTGTCCACACGTCCCGACGACTACATGGGCGATATCAACGTCTGGAACAAGGCTGAGGCTGACCTCAAGGCTATCCTTGAGGAGAAGTACGGTCCCGACGGATACGAGCTCAACGAGGGCGACGGCGCATTCTACGGTCCTAAGATAGACCTCAAGATGAAGGACGCTATCGGACGTGAGTGGCAGATGGGTACTATCCAGCTCGACTTCCAGCTTCCTCTCAACTTCAAGATGAAGTACATCGCTTCAGACGGCTCCGAGAAGCAGCCTGTAATGATACACAGAGCTATATTCGGTTCATTCGAGAGATTCATCGGTATCATCACCGAGAACTTCGCAGGCGCATTCCCGTTCTGGCTCTCACCAATGCAGGTAGGTATCGTTCCTATCAGAACAGACCACAACGACTACGCTAAGAAGGTAGCAGACCTACTCAAGAAGAACCACATCAGAGCAGAGGTAGACTACACCGACGACAACATGAAGAACAAGATAAGACGCTTCAAGGACTACAAGGATCCGTATGTTGTCATCATCGGCGACAACGAGGCTGAAAACGACCTTATTTCTATCAATATCCGCGGAAATAAGCAGCTCAAGAACATTCCGCTGGATAAGTTCATCGAAATGTGCAGAACTATGAACGAGGAGCACTCTCTCGATATCATAGACACTCTTTGATAAGCAAATTAAGGGGCTGCCGTTAGGCTGCTCCCCTTAACGGAAAAAGCGGGCTACCGAGCCGTAAAGTAACGGCTCATATTTGGTAACCTGCGATTCCGCCAAAGGGGGCTCCCCTTGGCAGCCCCTGCTTTATACAGAATTATCATGTACAGGGCGGATTTTTTCCGCCTGTAAATAAAAAATAAATGGAGGGATATTTATGAACGAGCTTTGCATGATAATCAAGGACATGGTAATACCTAACTTTATGAACATAAGGACTTCACTGCGAACCTATGACCGTGACGCGCTCTGCTGCGGAGCTCCCTGCTGGCGCTGGGCTTATCACGCTATCCATTCGGCGGACAAGTGGTTCATAAATCCTTTTGTTTACGATGAGCCGCCTTTCCATGAGGAGGGCATGGACAATCCCGATAATCCTACATCGGTAGTCCTCTCCGATGAGCAGCTTTTAGAGTACCTCGACGCTGTTGAGAAGAAAACTCTTGACTACCTCGATACCCTCACAGACGATATGCTGTATGAGAAGCCCGAGAAGTCCCGATATACACGCATGGAGCTGGTGCTGAGGCAGTTCAGGCATATCTCATTCCACACGGGTATGCTCAACGGTCAGACAGCTCTTGCAAAGGGACAGTTCCCCATGTGGGTTTCCGAAAAGGAGAAATACGTCGATGACGGCATATTCTTCGGAAGATACCGCGCAGGAACGATAAAACTGTAATTGGGACTCATCGGTCATCTGAACAAAAATAACCTGCCTGTTATCAAACAGGCAGGCTTTTTTTCGTTATTCAGCAGTAAATCTCAGCATATTCCATGAACGCGGAACAAGTTTTACCTCGCTGCTTATTTCCTGCTGTACAGGTGAGACCGCATCAGGCTCATCTGCACTGTTAAAGCGTTTCATATCATCGTCTGTCAGAACTGTATGGGATACCAGTCTGTACCCCTCAAATCCGTTGAGTTCAAGCTCACAGCTCTCATCAGCCGAGCGGTTTACCGCAAAAAGTGTGATATCACTGCCGTTTGCCGCAGCGATACAATCAATATACGGCACATTGCTGTGATTCTTTGTGTCATAGGTGCCGCAGTCGCAGACAGTACGCAGAGCCTTTCCGCGTCCGTTCACCGAACAGTGAAGGAAGGGATAATAAATGGTCTGCATCCAGAGTCTGCCGCCTGTCTCGGTCATTATCGGTGCAATTACATTGACAAGCTGTGCAAGACAAGCTATCTTTACTCTGTCGCAGTGGCGCAGGAGCGTTATCAGCAGACAGCCTACAACAAGCGCGTCCTCGACGTTAAAGATATCCTCTAAAAGAGGCGGAGCTATCTGCCAGCGGTCAACCTGCTTATCCTGCTCCTTGCTGTGGAACCAGATATTCCATTCATCAAAGGCAAGCATGATATCCTTATCTGACTTCTTTTCTGCTTTTATCTCGTCGCATATATCAGCAGTATCTATGATAAACTGCTCCATATCCATTGACGACGCAAGGAAATCCGCGGTGTCGTCATCTGTATTGCCGTAGTAGCTGTGCATGGAAAGATAATCCACATGGTCGTAGCATTCACGCAGTACAGTCCGCTCCCATTCGCCAAAGGTAGGCATGGTCGGAGCTGAACTGCCGCAGGCGATAAGCTCTATCTCAGGATCGGTCAGCTTCATCAGCTTTGCGGTCTCACAAGCGAGACGCGCGTATTCCTGCGTAGTTTTGTGACCTATCTGCCATTCGCCGTCCATTTCGTTTCCGAGGCACCACATCTTTATCCCGAAAGGCTTCTCAAATCCGTTTTTCCGGCGCATTCCTGCATAATATGTATCCGTGTCAAGGTTGCAGTATTCAACGAGGTTTCGCGCCTCGTCAGCGCCTCTTGTACCGAGGTTCACTGCCATTATTATTTCAGCACCTGCACGCCTTGACCATTCCTGAAACTCGTCGATGCCGATCTCATTGGTCTCGATACTGTTCCATGCAAGCTCCAGCTTTCGCGGACGCTTTGACCTGTCACCGATACCGTCCTCCCAGTTGTAGCCTGAAACGAAATTTCCGCCTGGGTAGCGTACAACAGGCACCTTCAGCGCTTTCACAAGCTCCAGCACGTCCTTACGGAAGCCCATATCGTCAGCCGTCTCATGTGTCGGTTCATAGATGCCGCCATAGACCGCGCGTCCCAGGTGCTCGATAAAAGAGCCGTATATACGGGGATCAATATCACCGATAGTATCCAAGGTATTTATTGTTATTTTTGCTTTCATAGCTTAAACTCCAGATCTTATTACGTAATTCATCATAGCACATAAGCTGTCCGTTTATATTGAACAGTATGCTTCATCAATACCCCAAAGCACGTTTTATCAGCCCTTTACAGCGCCTGCTGTAAGACCGTCAACGATCTTGTTGGAGAATGCGCAGTAAACTACTATAGTAGGAATGAGAGCGATCACAATAGCCGCAAACATCTGCGAATAGTTGGTAGCGTGCGGTCCGACGAATTTTGACAGCGCTACGGGAAGCGTCTTCTTGGCGTCATCTGATATGAATACCATAGCCATAAGAAGCTCGTTCCAGTTGCCAACGAAAGTCATAAGTCCCGTTACAAAAAGACCTGTCTTACTGAGGGGCAGACATATTTTGAAGAATATCTGGAAGATATTCGCGCCCTCCATACAAGCGCATTCGATAAGCTCATTGGGAAGTCCCTTAAAGAAACCTGTCATAATGAATATGGTTATCGGAAGTGAGCAGGTAAGATAAGGAAGTATAAGTCCTAAAAGTGAATTTGAAAGACCTAATTTTGAAAATCTTGTAAAAAGCGGGATAAGTACGCAGTGTACAGGTATCATCATACCTGTAAGGAAATATGTCATTGCAAGCTTTGCACCCTTCCAGCGCAGACGGGCAATGGCAAATGCCGCCATAGAACCGATTAGAGAGCTGAGCACCAGAGTGACAATACATATAATGAACGAGTTAAGTGTGGATATTCCAAGCTTTCCCGCTGTCCATGCAATGGAATAGTTTTCAAATGATATTTTTTCGGGAAGTGCAAAAGGTGCGGTAAATATCTCTTTATTGGTCTTGAACGATACGTTCAGCACCCACAGAAGAGGTAATATGTAGGTCAAGCATATCAGTATCAGGAACACGTATAAAGCTATCTGTATACCCGATGTCTTTTTCTTGGAGGTCAGATCCGATTCAGCTTTATATACTTTTGAATAGCTCATTAGACTATACCTCCTTACATCTCGTACTGTTCGGTCTTTACGACCTTATTGATAAACAGTGTTACCAACAGACAGAGTATAAGCAGCACTACGCCTATAGCGCTTGCATAGCCGTATTTGAAGTACTTGAACTGCTGATAGAGGTGAGTCGCAAGGACCTCTGTTTTGTGGTTCGGTCCGCCTGTAGTCATATTCCATATAAGGTCAAAGAACTTCAGCGAGCCTATGGCATTGAGAGACATGGCTGTAGCAACCATGGGCTTTATCAGAGGAAGTGTTATGTATCTGAATGTCATGGGCTTTGTACAGCCGTCGATATAGCTCGCCTCCATGAGAGACTTGCTTATGCCTGATATCTGAGCCATGTAAAGCATCATCGACTGACCTACGAACTGCCAGAGGGAAACAAAAGCGATCATCCACATAGGTAGAGGGATAGTGCCCTTTGTAGACATCAGCCAGAGAGGCGGATCCTCAACGCCCCATTTTATAAGGAGCTGATTGATACCGAGCTTAGGTCCGAATATGAACAGCCACAGCAGACCGAGAGCTGCTGATGAAAGTACGCAGGGGAGATAGATTATGTTCTTGAACAGATTTCGTCCTTTTTTGATGTTTGTGAGGATAGCTGCATAGATAAGACCTACGAGAAGCTGTGACACACAGGAGAAAACGAGGAAAAACATCGAGTTCTTGAGGGCAATGCCGAATGTCTTATCGTGAAGCAGATTCTTGTAATTATCAAATCCGATAAAAACAGGTTTTGTCATGCCTTTATACTCACATAATGAATAATACACCGACTGAATGATCGGTATAAAAAGCACCAGTGTGAACAAAAGGAAAGCAGGAAGCATGAAAACAAGGAGTGCTTTCTTGTTTCTAAGCATTTTTTCCATACTGGAACAACTCCTTTCAAAAATACTAAGGGTAGAATATGCTGAAAACAAAATAGGGGCGCAGGGTTCGCGCCCCAATATGTTTTCGGAATTAGTCAGAAATTACTTTCTGCAGTTTGCTTTGTAGTAATCCTCCATATCCTTCGCAGCCTCTGCCGGCTTCATATCGCCGAGGAATACAGCAACCATGGTATCGTCGAAGTGAGCGCCTGTCTCAGTTGTAGGAAGTGACTCGTTGTAGAAACCGAATGTGCCCTTTGCCTTGCCGAATACGTCCATAACGTATGAGAGCTGCTTAGGAGCTACAGCTTCGTCATACTGAACCTTTGTTACAGGGATCTTACCACCCTTTTCAGCAGTGTACTTCTGAGCTGTATCGTCTGTGAAGTACTTGATGAGAGCTGCTGCGCCGTCAGGATTCTTTGAAGTTGAGCTCATGCAGAGTGAGTCAGACTTAGCGATGATCCTGTCAACGCCGGGGAACTGGAATACGCCGCACTTGGACTCAAAATCAGGGTTAGAACCGTTTATCTGACCGATTACCCATGAACCCTGAATAAGGATAGCAGCTTCCTCGTTGTAGAAGTTAGCTGTAGCAACGTCGTTTGTATCACCTGCTGCTGTTTTCTGGAAGTACTTGGATAAGTCAACAAGCTTTGTTGCAGCGCTCTCGAGCTTGCCGTCCTCCCATGAAGCAGAACCGTCAGCCAGCTTAGCAAGCTCTACGCCTTCAGCCTCACAGAGATAACCTGCTACCATTGAGAGGCACCATGCAGTACCTGCGGAAATAGTGATAGGTGTATAGCCTGCGTCCTTAAGCTTTTCGCAGGTGTCTATCATCTCGTTCCAGTTTGTAGGAACCTTAGCGCCTGCCTTCTCAAACATCTCTGTATTGTAGAAGCAGCAGGCAGCTGCTGTGTTAAGCGGAACAGCATATATCTTGCCGTCGTATGTCTGCTGTGTGAATACAGCGTCGCTTGTGAATGTATCCTTCCAGCCGTCCTTGTTGAGGTAATCATCAAGGGGAGCTGCAACGCCGGGCTCAACATAGTCTGTGAGCTGAGGTCCTGGGCTTACGATGAATACGTCAGGTGTGTCGCCTGCTGCAACAAGAGCATTGAGCTTATTATAGTATTCTTCAAGGTTTGTGGTGATAGGCTTTACATGATACTTGCCCTCATAGTCCTTGTTGAATCTCTCGATTGTCTCCTTGTAGCCAAGTGAGATAAGGTCCTCGGTAGCATCGAGGTCATCCCAGAACATCCATGTGATCTCCTGAACGCCGTCGCTTTTTCCTGATCCGCTGCCGCCGCCGTTGCCGTTGCTGTTTGTAGAAGTGCCTGTTCCGCCCGAGCTGTTACCACAGCCTCCAAGTGTAGTAGCGAACATTGCTGCTGTCATAAGTGTTGCTAAGATTCTTCTTTTTTTCATTTCTCTTACCTCCTGGTTAAGTGCCGCATGATACATATATAAATAATTTTTTTCATATGCCTTACGGCAAGTTTTTATGGTTTTACTGAATGTGAATTGGCATCTCTTTGATGCTCTTTGTAAATTTTACCATATTATATACAACTTGTCAATAAATATCTGTAATAAAGGCAAAAAAAGATAAACAGGCAGAAAATTCCATGTAATTATAGCAAAAAATGGTTAGAAAAGCCCAAAATTTAACCGCTTTGTAACGCTTTTTTAATAAAATTTACCCTATATTTTAATAAAATCTCCACCACAATTATACATTCCCGACAATAATATCATTCCAAAATGAACGAACCGAGGGATAGCGAGCAGAGGTCTGAGCTGCCTTTTTCCTTGAATGTGAACCATATAGCGTTCACTCCGTCGGGTATCCTGATATCGGCAGTGTATCTCGTCCATACGTTGCTGTTCTCTATCGCTATCTCGCCAAGCTCCTCGCCGTCCCATGCGGTCTTGACGGCGAAAACGCCGTTGCCGTAGCCGCGGGCGGTAATACTTACCTTGGTGACGCCCTTGCAGTCGAAATACTTGAAGCCTATATTTGTACCGTCTTTGATATTATAGATGTAGCCTGTCTCCTCATCGCCGTCCCTGCCGTCCTGCACTATACGGGGCGCATTGAGGTCGCCGATATAGAGCTCAGGCTTCCTGCCGAAGATATTGCAGGCGATATAAGCAGGATATTCGCCCCTGCCCTCCAAAGGACCGCCGTTGAGACCGCAGGAGGTCATCTCAGCCTGCTCGAAGCTTCCGTCGGCATTGAGAGTGAGCTTCTCCGCACAGCCCTGTCTTGAGAACCATGTGCCGTTGGTATGTCTGTGATAGAAGATATACCACTCGCCGTTTATCTCGATAATACTGCCGTGATTGTTTGCACCGCGGCTTGCAGGCATATCCGCAGGCTTGTAGGTATCTATATGCAGGTCGGTGTTGCTGACCAGCACTCCGCCGTATCTGAAGCCGCCCAGCGGTTCATCGCTGACAGCATAGCAGAGCTCGTGCATGACCTCGGAGGAATATATGAAATAATACTTTCCGTTCACCTTGCGTATGGACGAAGCCTCGAAAAAGGCGTGTCCCTCGAACACGGTGCCTGCACTGTAACAGGTGCCCGGAACTACGACCTTCGGCTCGGTGATGACAGTCAGCATATCCTTATCCAGTGCGACTGCCTTTGCGCCTGTTCTGGACTTGTCGCCCTGCGGACAGAATCCGCTGTACAAATAGGTCTTGCCGCCCTCGGTGATAACTCCCGGATCGAACTGTGGCTCGTCGCCCTCTCTTTCTCCGAGACGGGTGCCGTCGGGATAGCGGACATAGCCGTAGAACTCGTACTTTCCCGCAGGCTCGTCACATACCGCAACAGACATAACGCCCACCTTGTCAAGGACATAGTAGAGGTAGTATCTTCCGTCGGGACCGACTGTTACATCAGGTGCATAAAGGCACATATGACCGTCCTTGTTGAGCGGATCGGCGTTTCTGGGATAGATAACTCCCTCATAGCGCCAGTTGCCAAGGTCGTCAATAGGTGCTGACCAGCAAACATAGTCGCCCATACAGAAAACATAGCCGTTCCAGAGGTCGTGAGAGCCGTAAATATATACACGGTCGCCGAATACATAGGGCTCGCCGTCGGGGATATACTCCCAGCTTGGGAGATAGGGATTGAATGCCTGTTTTTTACTCATAATATGCCTCCTTATTTCGTTTTGTCCAGCAGGAACCTGACAAGTCTGCTCTGCTCGATTGACGCCTTAGCGCCGTCACTGGTGAACAGCATTTCACTGCGGTCTGCATCGGTATAGGGATTCCACTGTGGAAGCTTATTCCCGTTGATATCAAAACCGTTGGGGTTCCCCGTCTTTATGAAATTAGCCCAGTAATCGCACATCTGCCTTGCAAGGTCGTAATGCCTGCCCTCAAAAGGTCTGGTGCATTTTGCCAGCGTCTCAAAAAAGAACCATAGGTCCACCGAATGGAATGTACCTGCGTTATCTTCTCCAGGGATATCAGGGATAAAACGGTAGTAATAGCAGTTTTTCGGCTCATTCTGACTGTTTTCGCCAAGAAAAGCCTCTTTTGTCCCAAGCTCGGGAGCCGAAACAGGCGCATAGCCGTATTCCGTCCTGACTCTGGCTTCTGAAAGCGCCAGAAACTCCTCAGCCCTGCCGCCGAAGTACTCCTTTGCCTTTTCTGCCAGCCCGTCATCATCTGACGCATTGATGAACTCCATGAATTCGTCCCCTGTATTGCCGCCCATAACGGGTACACGGATACGTGTGCCGTTTCTGAAAGCCGCCATGGGGTCCTGTGTGCAGAAGTGCCCGTCCTGCACTATGGTAAAGAACATCTCGCCTTTATTGCGGAGTTCGGAATACTTGCTGCGGATATAGTCTGCGTCAAGACGCCTTGCCTCTTCAAGTGTCTTTACGCCCAGATACTCAAAGAGCCTTTCGCCCTTTTTGCCTGCCTGTTCAGGGCTCTGTGGCAGAAAGAAGTCATTGACCTCATAGGGCGAGCCGAACATTCCGCTCATCACCACAGCCCTCTGGAAATCGCCCTCGTTGTCCCTGCAAGCCATTTGCGCCATTACACTGCCGCCGCCTGCGGACTGTCCTGCTATGGTTATATTATCGGGATCGCCGCCGAAATTGGCGATATTACGCCTAACCCACCTGAGACCTGCCTGCTGGTCGAGACTGCCGAAATTACAGGGAGCGTCAGGCTGCTCCCTTGTCAGCTGAGGGTGGCAGAGAAATCCAAAGGCGCCAAGGCGGTAATTCACGGTAACTACGACGATATCCCGTCTTGCAAGGCGTTCGCCGTCAAACTCCATTTCGGCGGTATAGCCCCACTGAAAAGCGCCGCCGAAAAACCATACAAGTACGGGCTTACGCTCGTCTGCGGACTTTGCATTTGTCCATATATTAAGGTATAAGCAGTCCTCGCTCATGAGTATCTCGGAGTCTACGTGCCATTCCCGGCAGTATATATCGTCGCCTACGCCGGGGGTATCCTGAACGGATATGGGCGCAAACTCAAAGCATTCTCGGACGCCCTGCCAGTTTTCGGCAGGCTGCGGAGCCCGCCAGCGGTTCTCTCCCACAGGGGGAGCGGCAAAGGGTATGCCCTTGAATGAGGTTATCCTCGGGTCTGCTGCTGGCAGTCCGCGCACCTGTCCGTTTTCGGTATTTGCTGTCCTTAGCATGGTATCATCTCCTTTATAATAGAATTGCTCCTGTTATACTGAAAACATTTTAACATTAAAAAGTAAAAATTGCAATACAAAACGTGCGCATATCTGACCAATTTTTAATCCGACAGGCTCATGGAGCTGATAAAACAACAAAACGCCGATATTCCCGAGGAAATATCGGCGTTGATATTGATTGTCCTGCTTATTCGTCCTTTTTATCCTGCTCTTCAGCAAGCTTGTCAAGGTCTTCAAGCTTTTCGGTCTTGCCATTTTTTCCAGCCTTTACGAGGACTTCATTGATATCTCCGACAAGTGCGATGATATCGTTGATGGACTTATTGATAGTCTCTGAGCTCTCGTTTGTGGTGGTAACATTATCATCGAGGGCGCTGAATGCGTCGATAGTTGTTTCAAGGATAGATGTGAGCTGTGATACGCTGTCTGCGTCCATAGTGGAGTTATCGTTACAGAAGGTAACAACGTTTTCGAGAAGGTCCTTAACTACGGCAGCTCTCTCGCTGGTAGCTGATGTGGACTCGCCGATATTCTCCATATTATCGGTAATATTTGCAACATTCTCCTTGAGCTTGTCAGAAAGTGCGAGAACTTCCTCGGTTATCTCAGCAAGCTTCTCGTTCTGTCTGTTCAGTACGGAGTGTCTTGCAAGGAGCACAGACTTCGCATGAACGATACAGTTATCGGGAGTATTGAGACCTCTGTATATAGCGATAGCCATATCGCGGCAGGTGTCATATCCGCAGGCATGACAGTCGTAGGAGCGCTCCTCCTCGGTATGCATACCCATTTTCTCGAATATAGGCTGGAGCTGATTGATATTCGGGATAGGTGACGGCATAGAGGGCTTGTAGTTTCTCAGGAAGTCAGCCACGCGGAGCTCGTCATCGAATTTCTTGAAGAGCTTGTCGTCGCCTCGTCCCATGATACCGCCTGACTTACGGCGGCTCTTAGCCTCGTTTTCGATAGCTCTCATAGTTGTCATAGCGTCGAAAACTGTCTGCTTTGTGCCCGAAGCAGGTCCGATATTACATCCGAACTCACATGAGAGAACGTCGAATATTCTCGGGTGCTTTGACTCAGGCATTCTGCTGTACATCTCTATTTCGGAATAAACCTTGTGTACGCCCTCTGAGTTGGTGATGTTAAGGTCGGGATCGTGGAGCCACATATTGTCTCTGAGTCCGCCCGGACGCGAGTAGATAGCGCCCATCTGTCCCTGAGGCTCGTCGAACTTATACTCATAGTCCTCAGAAGTATCTATAGGTATATTGATATCGTTTCTGTCGAAGTATTCAAGGAGCTTCTTGATAGTAACGTTGTACTCAAAGAGCTCTGTATCCTGCGACTCATACTTCTCAGCGATACATGGAGAAATGAGAGCGATAGGATTGTTTCTTCTCAGGTATTTCTTTATGTAGATAGCACTGCACGCAACAGGGCTGTGGATAGGGGAAAGGTTCTGTAAAAGCTTAGGCTGGTACTTCTCTACATACTTTACGATAGCAGGACATTGCTGAGTAACGATATTGCCTATCTTGTCCTGATCCATAGTTCTGATATGAGCCCATGTGCAGATATCAGCACCAAAGGATACGTCGAATATAGTACAGCCCTGCTTCTTGAACCAGTCAAGAACGCCCTTCCACTTTGTAGGCATAACTGTCTTTATAGCAGGAGAAGCCATGATTATGAGCTTTTCCTTGATGATATCGGAAATACAGTCGTCGGTATCGTCGATATAGTCTCTTGCGCCGTGAGTACACTTCTTTACGCACTCGCCGCAGCCGATACACTTGTCATGGTTTACCATGGTTATGAAACGTCCGTCCTCAAGCTGCTTTACGATATTAGCCTCGGGAGCTGGACATTCTCTTACGCAGGCATTACAGCCGACGCACTTTTCTGGTTTTACAATGATCAGTTCACTCATATTATATAAACTCCTTAAGACATTAAAAAATCAAACCGCTTTACTTATTCTTGATAGAATTTGCCTTTGCAGCCAATGCTGCAAGGTCAAGCTTGCCGCCCTTTTTCTCGCCGTTCTGTGGTTTTTCGACGTTATCCCCTGCGGCATTATCCGAAGTTTCCTTTTCGTCCTTATCATTCTTGTCGTCCTTTTTGCCGCCGATAGAATCAGCCATCTGCTTGAGCTTATCCAGCTCTTCCTGCTTTTTGCGCTTATCCTCGTCGTCATGTATCTTTTCTGAAAGGCTCATTGGTCTTTCGGGTATATCAGGCTGTACAGCCTCGGGTATCTTGAATACGGGAACTCCGCCCTGTTTAAGAGCCTCCTCCGTCTTGTTAAGGCAGTCGTCAGCCTCTACCAGCTTTGTGATGCCCATATTGCGGAAGCCTTCAAGGGCATCTCTTACCTTGCCCATGTGCATTTTGAGGGTATTTACGTCCTCGAGCACAGAAGCTCTCAGGTTATTTGAAGCCGCGCTCATCTGCTCGGCTTTTGTCTGTGCCTCTGCGATAGTCTCGGCAGCAGTTCTCTCTGCCTCGAAGATTATCTGCTGAGCCTCTACGTTTGCGTCCGAAACGATATTCTCAGCCAGCTTTTTTGTCTGGAACTCTATTTCCGCAGCCTTAGCCTTTGCAGTGCCCTCCAGCATGGAAGATGACTTCTGCGCCTCAATGAAAACATTGCTCAGTGCCATTGCCTCGTCCTGAGCCATAAGAGCTGCGCACTTTGATTCGGTAGCCTTGAGCTTATCTTTAAGGTCAGCTATCTCTCCGTTAAGGTCTTTTACCTGCTGGACATATTTCTCATTCTCGTCGTCAGTAGCCTTGAGCTTCAGGTTAAGGGTATTATTCTGTACCTGTACCTGTGTCAGCTTTGCGCGCTCCTCTGAAAGCACAGTTTCAAGAGCCTTTTCGGGTTCGGTGCCCTTTCTGTAAGCTTCAAGCAAAAGTTTTGTCTCTCTTAGCTCGTTTCTCAGGTCATGCACCTGCTCGTTGAGGTACTCCATGCGTCGTATAACAGATTCTTTTTCATATCCGCCGAAAGTGACTGTTTTAATAAATCTTGTTTCTGCCATATCAATATCCTCCTTGAACCACCCGACCAAAACCTAAGTCTGCGCACTTATCGAGTATGATATAGTAATATTATACACCAAAAAGACAATATAGTCAATAAAAAAACTGCACAAAAAACAGGGCGGTTTTATGTAAACCGCCCAATATATGTCAACTGATGATCTGTTTTTGGCTTTTAATCGTCTTCTCCCAGTATTTTCTGTACCTCTTCATTATAATATAAGCCCAGATCGAAGAGCTTATCTGCCTGTTTGCGGGTTATAATGCCGCGGTCGGTAAAGACGAACTGTCCGTGCTGACGCTCCTTGCCGTTCCACGAATCTATTACCTGCAGCCAGCCCTTTTTATCAAGGGCAGTCTCGGGGAATTTCATATCGGGATAGAATTTCTGAGCTATCATCTTGGCGCATTTTGCGTGATTGGTAAATGCGCAGGAGTAGGTATCGCCCTCGGGAGATATCCAGCCCAGCTTGAAATCGGGAGAATTCTTGGCAAACATATCCTCAAGCTCCAGCGGAGACTCCTTGTCTGTTTCCACCACCTGCAAAAAATGGGGATCATTCTCACGGAATCTGAAATAGCCGCCTCTGCCGTCGAAGACCACGGGGAGCTGTTCCTCGGTTATGATATTCTCAAAGCCTGTGCCTTCAAGAGCTTCTAAAGTATCAGCGTACTGATAGCAGTACTTTCCCGTAGCCGATCTGTACACTGCGAACTTTTTCACTCTTAACACCTGCCTTTCTCATATACCCGTGTGTATATTTTACCACCTTTCCAATTATATGTCAATCTTTTTTACCCCAAAGGCGCAAAAAAAGCGGCTGTCATTGCTGACAGCCGCCGTTTTTACTATAATTTTAGATGTTCATTACAGTAGTTATCATGTTACCGCCGTTCATCTTAGCGTTTCTCATAGCTGTATCGAGCTTAACGAGAACGGAGTTGACGTTGAGGCAGTCACCCGGCAGGTAGTGGTAAACAGCGCCTGAGCATGGAAGCTGAACTGTAAGGTTGAGCACCTCGTAAGGGCTGCTCATTACACGCTGGATATTCTGTGCAATACCTGTTGCCTGGCTCTCTGAGATATTCTTGTTGAATACGAAGCAGAACTCGTTACCTGTGATATTGTATATTTCAGCAACATCGCTGAACTCCTGCTTGAGTCTCTCAGCAACAGCTGCGAGGTACTCATCACCGAAGTCATAGCCGTAGGTATCGTTGATGCTTCTGAAGTTATCCATATCGAATACAGCGATCTGGAATCTGCCTGATTCGAGTCTGTCGCTGATATCATTATCAAGAGCATAACGGTTCTTCATACCTGTAAGAACGTTCATAACAGCAAGGTCGCTTGCCTTCTGACGTGTATTCTTGAGCTTTGCATCGACCTCTGCAAGTCGCATCTCTCGCTCTTCCAGCTCTAATCTTGCCTTCTTTGCTCTTCTTGCGAACAGCCATACAGCAATTTCACCGAGGATAGCAACTATCATCATAACAGTCATAAGGATATATGACTTTGCGGTATTCTTCGCATTCATCTTAGCGGTATCCGAATTAACGATATCGATAGTAGATGTAAGCATCTCGGAAGCCGTGATCTGAAGTGAATAGAGGTCAAAGTTCATGACGTCTGACATAGCATTCTGGTCGCCGGACTCGATAGTGCCTGTACCGAGAGCTTCAAGTCTCTTCTTGTAGGTCTCGATCATAGCCTTAGCGTAGCTGTATCTCTTTGTAGCCTCAGGAGATATGCCTTCTATTGACTCGAACTGCTTTTCAGCGTCCTGAATATTTGCATACAGACCGTCTGTCTGAGCGATAAGAGCCATAGGGTTGCCGACGCCTGCGGCAATACTGAGTGAGTTTTTGTTAAGCTCTGAAAGATAGCTGTTCATTCTGTTGAGAGAGTTGTTACTCTTTGAAACTCTCTGTGAGGTTTCAGCGTTGCTCCAGTAGATGTTCTCAACAAGGAACGTATTGATTACATAAATGACAGCGATAAGGATAGCAGCGAAGATATATCCGCCTGAGCCCTTTTTACTTGAAAGTTTTGCCATACTTATCCACCTCCATTAATATTTATCAGGATACAGGAGAAGCTGAATGTAATCATCGTTCATGTTTCCTGCATTTACGAATGTAACACCTGTATCCAGCTGAGGAGCTGTGCCGCCTCCCTGAACGTGCTGCTTAGCGTATCTTACACCAACGTAGCCGATGATGTATGGGTTCTGAAGGATAACACCGTCAAGAACGCCTCTTCTGATGTAAGCGAGCTCTTCCTCGTCGGAGTTATAGCCAACAATTGTGATCTTGCCTGAAAGACCAAGCTCTTCAACAGCTGCACAAACACCCAGTGTTGTGTTTGTATTTGTTGCGAAGAGGATAGAGAAGCCGTTTCCGTCAGTGCCGAGAAGCTTTTTTGTTTCTTCCTTTGCTTCTTCTACTCTTGCACAGCGCTCTGTCTGTACAAAGCTCTTCTTGATCTGAGCCAGCTGACGCTCGCCGTCAGCCTTTACCTCTGCCTCGTGCTGTGCAACAACGCGCTCAGCCTTTTCGAGCTCTGTGAGGTTCTCTTCATTTACTTCAGCTGCCTGAGCTGCATTATCGCCTGCCTGAGCATTGCCCTGTGCTGCTGCCTGTGCACCCTGTGCTGCTGCCTGTGCGCCCTGTGCTGCTGCCTGTGCACCCTGTGCGCCTGCCTGTGCACCCTGTGCGCCTGCCTGTGCAGCTGCTGCGCCATCAACACCTGCGGGAGGACCGCCCTGTGCGCCTGCTGCGCCCTGTGCTGCTGCTGCGAGAGCTGCATAAGGATTCTCCTCGGGCACCTCGATGCCCTTTGCATTTGCGATATTACGTGTTAATCTGTCAGTAAAGCCCTTGATACGGTTCTCAGCTGTACCTGCGGTATGTCCTACGATACCGATCTTGCCTATACTTGCAAGGTCGCCGCCCTTGTTCTTATATGCAGCTACCGCATTCTTAGCAGCAACGGTACCGCCGTCTGCCTCTGACGAACCGATACGTGAAGCAAGCATGCTGTACATTGAAGGATCGATCTCAGAGTTGATGACAACTACCTTGATACCGCTGTCGATAGCCTTTGTAAGAGCCTCGTTAAGATCCTTTTCACTGTTAGGAGCTATTACGATAGCCTTTGCCTTTTTGTTTATAGCGTCATTGATAGCGGCGATCTGTGAAACGTAGTCGTTATCACCGTCGGCAACGGTATATACCATATCATAGCCGAATTCGTCGCAGGCGTCCTGAGCGCCCTTCTTTACGTCGTCCCAGAAACTGAGCTGCTGCTTAGTGATAACAGCGATTGTTCCGCCGCCCTGTGAACCGGGAGGGCCTGTCTGTTTCTGTCCGCAGCCACCTGTTACGAGCATTGCAGCAGCAAGTAGACCGGCTGCAACTGACTTGAACGCACTTCTTTTTTTCTTGTTCATATGCTGAACCTCCTTATTGATCAATTATACCTGAAACCGCCGCAGGATATCTGCTTGATATTCCATTTACATCCTCATATCATGGAACTAATGAGCGTGCGGCATTACCCCTGTCAGGCTATAGATTGATATCCATAACATATTCTAACACATTTTTATCTGAATTTCAACAACAATTTGTAAAAACATCATTCGCGCGATATACAAAAATATCAAATTATTTGTATGCATTTTAAACAATTTTATACGACGGGTTTATTCCACAAATAAGTATACAAATATTGGCTCAGCTAATATTGAGAATAATATTTTTTCCCGATATTACGCCCTGTAATGAACTTAAAAAATTTGCACAAATACAAGGCTAGGTTTTTGTAAAAGATAATTCAATTTTGTTTTTCGCCTTTCATTTCCCTTGACATTAAAATAGAAAAGTGTTATACTAAACGTGATAACAATATAAATACGCATATTTAACTTTGCGCTGCTATATTTTTAAGTCAGGAGGAGAGATCATGCAATGCGAGAAATGCAACGCACCACTTGACCCTAAGCTTTCTGCCTGCCCGCAGTGCGGTGCTCCTGTACCGCAGAACATCGAGGGCTTTGAAAACACTATGGAGTTTCAGCATGAGCTTAGAGCGATCGTTGTAAACGACGGCGCCAGAGCCGTTGCCAATAAAGACAGATTCATAGGTCTTCTCAGCGATCATATCCCCGATTACGACAAGGAACGCCGCTTACTTATTAATATGTATAACATGGGTGTGCTCAAGATCCTTCTCGAGGATAAGAACCACGAGATCGCTGTTATGAAAGCTAAAAGCTTTATGCTCGGCGACCTTTTCCTTGCGGAGAATGCCTCCGAATTTGTTGTCGCCTGCTTTACATATCTTCTTGGCTGGCCTTACGAATCGCACCTTAAAGTTCTCCCTGAAAGCGAGGACGACAGCGATAAGAAGACCGAGGAGGTTAAAAAGCGGCCTGTCGATATCAACGAAATGGTATTTATGCCGCGTAACGCTCTGAGATACAGACTCAGCGGAAATATCACCATTCCCGACGGCTATACAAAGCTTGAAGCTTTCTGCTTCGATAAGTTCGGTTCGCTCAGAACTATCCAGCTTCCCTCTACGCTCCTTGCTATCGGAGAATATGCTTTCTCCTCATGTAAGCGTCTGAGAGGTCTGGAGCTGCCCGAAGGTCTGAGAATAATAAAGCAGGGCGCATTCAGCCAGTGCTCAAATCTGGTAGTTGTAAAGATACCTGACGGTGTTCTTGAAATTGAGGACAGTACATTCTCATTCTGTACAAGCCTCGAGGTCATCGAGATACCGCCAAGCGTAAGCAGTATAGGCGCAGAAGCATTCTCGGGCTGCGATAAGCTCAGAAAGCTCTTCTTACCCGAAAGCATCAAGTTCATCGACGCAAATGCTTTCTCATACTGCCCCAACCTTGTTATCTACTGCATAGAAAATTCATACGTTCATAAATACTGTTTAGCCACTGGAATAAGGTTCAACCTCGTGACCTCGGCTGAAGAATATGAGCTTGACTAATAAAAGAAAGGATGAGATCATATGATAGAGCTTGAAATAGGTCAAGAGGTCGAAATGGAATTCGGCGGCAAAGCCAAAGTGCTCAGCGTTATCGGCAGCGGTGGTCAGGGTATTGTTTACCTCGTCCGCTTCAACGGTCAGAAATGGGCGCTCAAATGGTACGACATCAATAAGATGAGCAAGCCAGCCGCTTTCCGTAAGAACCTCCAGAACAATATAAATGACGGTCCGCCCAGCAACAAGTTCCTCTGGCCAAAGTACCTCACCAAGGAAGCAGAGGACGGTACATTCGGATATATCATGGAGCTCAAGCCCGAGGGCTTTGATTCTTTCGTTGATATCCTCAATACCTATAAGCTGGAGATCGATCCGCTGACAGGACGCGGAGTTAAGCGCCCTGTAAAATTCAACACACTCAGCGCTATGGTGACCTGCGTCATCAATATCGTAAACGCTTTCCGACAGCTCCACCGTGCCGGTAAGAGCTATCAGGACCTTAACGACGGAGGCTTCTTTATTAATGTTAATACAGGTGCCGTTCTCGTCTGCGACTGTGATAACATCGCCCCTGACGGAAGCAACTTCGGTATCGGCGGTAAGCCGGGCTACATGGCGCCCGAGGTCGTAAGAGGCATAGCTCAGCCTAATGTCCAGACCGATAAGTATTCTCTCGCAGTAGTGCTCTTCAAGCTTCTCTTCAGAGGCGATCCTATGGAGGGCGAAAAGGTAGTCCGCGACGTCTGCCTTACAGAGTCCTCTGAGCTTAAGCACTACGGTCAGAACGCAGTTTTCGTGTACGATCCCGATGACGACTCTAACCGTCCCGTAAGAGGTATCCACGATAACATCATCAAATTCTGGAGAATCTATCCCGATTATATAAAAGACGCCTTTATCCGTTCATTCACCACAGGCGTCAGCGATCCTACAAAGCGTATCATCGAGAACGAATGGCAGAAGCTGTTCATACGCCTTAGATCAGAGATCATACAGTGCGGCTGCGGAAGAACAAACTTCAGCTCAATGTTTATTCATCAGAATGAAAAGACATTCAAGTGCCCGAAGTGCGGAATGGAATTCGTGACTATCGGATTCAGCAACCGCGATTACCGCACACCCCTTTATCTTGGCTGCAAATTCTATACCTGCGAGATACTCCCCGAATCCGACGACTTTACAGCCGTTGCAGGCGAGCTTGTTGAGAATAAGCTCAAGCCGGGCGTTCTCGGTATAAAGAATTGCTCCGACAGACAATGGAAGGCTAAGATGCCCGACGGAAAGTTCTATGACATAGCTCCCGGTAAGGGATTCCCTGTTTGGCAGGGGCTTGAGATCGATTTTGGCGAAGTAAAAGCACAGATCTAATCTGCTTAGCCAAAGCAGTAATACTGAAAGGATGTATTAAATTATGAGCAATGAACGTGTTACAGAACCCGAGGTAAACGCAAACGCTAATCCTCTGGATGATTTCGATACAAAAGAAACTGTATCTACAGCTCCCGAGTCCGATAACAGCATTCTCGATTTTGACGACGATCCCCTCAGCGCTACAAGCGTTTCCAAAAAGAGCCTTGTAATATTCTTCCTTATCGATACATCAGGAAGTATGAAGGGAAAGAAAATGGGCGAGCTCAATACCGTTATGGAAGAGCTTATCCCCGAGATACGCAGAGTCGGCGAAGCTGATACAGAAGTAAAGGTAGCTGTCCTCACTTTCTCTACAGAGGTAAGATGGATGTACTCCAATCCTATCCCGATAGAGGACTTTGAGTGGGCAAGACTCCGTGCAAGCGGCGTTACCAGCATGGGCGCAGCTTTCAAGGAGCTCAACCACAGAATGTCAAGAAACAGCTTCCTCAATTCACCTTCACTTTCTTTCGCTCCCGTTATCTTCCTCATGACTGACGGTTATCCGTCTGACGACTATAAGGAAGGTCTCAGAGAGCTGCAGACCAACAGCTGGTATAAATTCGGACTTAAAGCCGCTCTCGGTATAGGTCAGGAAGCTAACGATAATATCCTCGCTGAGTTCACAGGCTCAAAGGATACCGTTGTTCACGCATATTCAGGCGGACAGCTGGCTCAGATGATCAAGATCATCGCCGTTACATCGTCACAGATAGGCAGTAAGAGTATGACTCTCTCTGACGATACAGGTCATGAGATCGGCGAAGAGGACGTTTTCGCTGCAAAACAGAAGCTCCTCGGTCAGCAGATCCAGGAGCTGGTAAGCACCCAGACAGACGGAGACGACGTGCCCTTCGATACAGGCTGGTAATATTTCAAAACTTCTGAGGAGGACTGAAAAATTATGTTCAACGGCTTCAGCCATTCGGTCATGGGCGCAAGTCATGAAAAAACCAATCTCGTTTGCCAGGACAGCTCTGCTTTCAAGGTGGGCGATCACTACGCTATAGCTGTAGTTGCTGACGGACACGGAAGCAAAAAGCATTTCAGAAGCCATATGGGCTCTAAATTCGCTGTTGAAGCTGCTATAGAGGCTATCGACAGATTCTATGAGGACCGCGAGGCTTTTGAGAAAAATCTTCCCGTCAATCATAAGCTCATCATTAAAAATATCGAAAAGCAGATAATCTCTAACTGGAATATGAAGATCGATAAGCATCTTGCTGAAAATCCCGTTACCGATGAGGAGAAAAGCAAATTTACTCCCGAGGAATTCGAGGCTATTCTGCCTGAGTCTTATTACGGCTCTACACTCGTTGCCGCCGTTGCAGGAGATGATTATACATTCGGCGTACAGATCGGCGACGGAAGCCTCGTAGCTATCTTCGATGACTGTAAGGCTGTTATGCCAATGGAATATAACGAATCTGCTCCTGCCAATGTTACCGCTTCTGTGTGCAACTCAAATGCTGCAAGTATGTTCAGCAGCTTCTATGCACCAAAGAAAAAGCTTATAGCTCTTTACGGCTCTACCGATGGACTCTATACGTCCTTCGGCAGCGAGTACGATTTTCTCGATTACCATACTATAATCACAAGCCAGCTGGCTAATCTCGATACCTTCAAGGAGGTCATCAAGAATAATCTGGCTAAACGTTCACGTTTCGGTACAGAGGACGATATATCCCTCTCTTGTATCTATAACGAGGAACTGCTCAACGAAAAGCTCGACGTTCTGAAAAAGAAGGTCGAAGAGAATAAACAGGCAGCTGCTGATCGTAAGGCAGCTCTGCTGAATAAAAAAGTATGACATAAGCCTTGATCTTCATAAACGCATAGGCAGCGTTTAATAAATAAAAGAAAAGTGGTGTTTTTTATGGAAATAGGTTCTTTCTACAACACAGCTAAGAATTTTGCGGAAACTCTAAAGGAAAAAAGACCTGAGCTGGTGAATTATGACGCTAATCTCTGCCTCATAATCGCTGATTCGGACGATATCTATTCGGGAGTGTCCACTGTATCCATAAACGAGGGCACAGTTGAAGAGGTTCCCGCTGAAAAGATCGCAGTTATGTCCATTATCGCTGCAAAGCACGTTATTGCAAAGCAGATGATCGTCATCTCTCTTGACGACTACAGTTATTTCAAACCTGATGAAGAGGCTCTTTCTCTTCTCGTAAATTCAAGCGTTGATAACAGCAGCTGTAAGGTAGTTCTTTCTCCCGATGAGGAAGTTATCGCTACTACTATAGTTCCTGCCGACGCAGCTCCTGATTTCCTCAGCGGCTACGACGAGTCGGAATTAGGCGCTCCTGCTGATTTTGCAAGCGGTATCGACGTCGATGCCGCTAACCCGTTCAATAAAGAAACCAATAATCAGGACGCAGCTAATTCCCTCTATGAGAATACTGAGGCAGCTCAGCAGCAGGGCGCAAGCGGTTTCCCCAATGTTTACGGACAGCAGGGTTATCCTCAGCAGCAGGGCTACCCGCAGCAGGGCGGATTCCCTCAGCAGGGCTATCCACAGCAGGGAGGTTTCCCTCAGCAGGGCTATCCACAGCAGGGCGGTTTCCCTCAGCAGGGTTACCCACAGCAGGGTGGTTTCCCTCAGCAGGGTTACCCACAGCAGGGCGGCTATCCTGCACACGGCGGTTATCCTCAGCAGGGCGGCTATCCTCAGCCAAATGCCTATAATAACGGTATGCCCAACAGTATGTATCAGCAGAATATGAACGCTGCTCCTTACAGACAGGGTTATGCAGGTCCTTCCGTTCACGGCGGAAATATGAGAAGCGTTTATCAGCAGCCCCAGAGTCAGAGCGTAAGCGTTACTCTCACCTCAAAGTCAAACGGCGAGAGTGCTTATAAAAAGAGACTCAGCAATTTCCTTGACGATGATGATACGGAATCAACAGGTGCAGCAGGCGGCGACGGTATGTCCAAGGAAGATATGCTCAAGCAGGCTAAGGACAGAAAGAAAGTCGCAAAGGCTAACTTAAACTTTAAGAAAAAAATGTGAGTTTGACCAATATTGACATATTATTTTTATAAAGGTTTAGGTATTGCTTTTTTTGTTCACATATGTTATAATTATTTTATCTCAAAAAGATAAACTTTTTCCGAAAAATCAAATCTTACGACATTTTCTGCGTGTACTCGCAGTGTCGATATATTAATCCGCGTTAAGGAAAGGGATTGCTATGAATTATTTGCTTAATATTGATGAAGCGATAGACCGAAAGTTCCTTGTGACCAAGGCAATGAGAGGTCAGGCTGACATCGGCACTATTATCCACGTAATGGACGCCGAGCAGCAGGGACAGGCTGTAATAGTCTACTACCGCGTCACAAGATATAACGAAAAATTCCACGATTATCAGGATTATACGGCAAAGTTTGAGAATCTTGCCGCATTCTGCAAATGGGCTCAGCCCGATAACTTTATCGCTCGTAATTATGAGTGTTTCAGTATCAGAGATATTCAGCACTACATCAAGGTAAAGAACAGAAGCTTTGCTTCATTCTGCTTACCTATCATACTTGTAGCTGCAATAATCATCTGGGTAGCATTGGCACTTCTGATGTTCAAGACTAATCTTATAGTCGGCGTCGTAATTGGTGCTGTACTTACTCTGCTGGTCATCGTACTGGCATTCTCACTGCTGAAAATGCAGAAGAAAAAGGAAAAAATGCGATTGTACCGTAAGGTCAGCGCAGGCTGGGGCGTAGTATTTGAATAAGCTCCGTGTCTGACGCAATATGCTTCATCACCAGAAACGTTACAACGCGCTTTCCCTTTAAACTAAAAATAAATGCCCTTTGAGGAAACTCAGAGGGCATTTTTATATTTATAAATAAAAAATGCCGCCGCAGGCGACACAATATCTGAATATTTTTTTATCTACCACAGCCTGAACCTGAAATGCCCCATGAAATCACAGGGAATAAATACAGATAAGAGATTTTTATAATCCATACCCAATTCCTCTTCTGATATTACATTTCATTTGTTCAGACTATGGCTGTAATTATTTTACTACTGTATCGTATATAAGTCAAGTCCTTTTTTGCGTTTCATGGAAAAACATCGTTTCAATCAAGGGACGCCTTCACTTGCAAGGCGTCCCTCTTTCCAAAACAGTCCACTGGACTGTTTTGGAAATTCACCCTTGCGAAGCGCCTTCGGTTTTTGGGCTCTGCCCAAACCCGCCAGAGGCGCCGCCTCTGGACTCCGCCTAAGGAACACGTCCCTTAGGAATCCCGTTCATATTCTAAATAAGCTAATTATAAACTCTAATATGCAAAAACTCCGCTTGCGCGGAGTTTTAGGGAGAAATAAACCCGAAAGAGGAGGATCGGGCTTGTATTTTTATGAACTGTGCTCCGAATACAGGGAAGGGAACGGATCACAGCCCATGAAGCCTGCAATTTTTATCTTGCACCCATTTCAAGATGCTTATAGGTATCAAGCCAGATATTTCTGCTTGTATCGTATTTGCTCTCAGGATCAAAATAGCTTGTGAACTCCGAGAGCTTATTGAGAAAGCTGTCGTTGTACTTTTTCAGCATTGAATCAAGGTTGTTTTTCCAGTCACTGAAACGCCTGCTGTCGTATCTCTCCTTCTCATAGAGGTGGAATACTGCAACCTGCGGATTATACACGATATCCACGTTATTCTTCATCATGCGGTAGCCGAACTCCCAGTCATCGACTTCCTCGCCGCGGTAGCTCTCTTCAAAGCCGCCCCAGCGCCTTATGCACTCCATAGGGATAGAGAGATTAGAGGTCTTGGTGAATATCATCTTATACTTGACCTTATCGAAGTCATAGCTGTATGGCTCAAGCATTTCAAGGCGGATATCCTTGATATAGTAATAGTTCTTCTGCTTGTCCAGACCGTATCTCTCGGGCTCTGTGAGCCAGTAGCGGATACCGTTTCCGATAAGCTCCTTTATCTCATAGTAAAATCTGTCGTTTTCCTCAAAGACCTGCTTTGTGAGACCGAACTGCATAACAGGCTTTCCAGCCTGCTTGTAGCCGTTGTAATGTCCCGAAACGAAGTTTTCGGCGGCTATCTCGTCGCCGTCAAGAAAGATGACCAGCTCACCCTCTGCCTTTTCAAGTCCGATATTCTTAGTCTGACCTGCTCTGCTGTCAGGCGCATTAAGACAGAGCGTTTTTACCTTTGTGCCGTGCTCACTTATATATTTTTCGAGCTCGTTATTATTACCGCAGTTTACGAATATGAGCTCATATTCGCTTCCGTCAAAATCCTGCTTCTCCAGTGAATCAAATAATCGGATAGTTCTGTCTGACTGATCTGAATATGGGATAATAATACTGCATTTCATGTTTTTTCTGAATTCTCCTTTTGGAATTCCCCTTTATAAGCGATATCCTGCTCCGAAGTGCTTAACGGAGCATTTTCTCTCTTCTGATAGTATTATACATCAACTATAGGTTATATTTCAAGAAAAAATCGCATTTCGTATTATTTTTCTATGTATAGCATATATCCATACCTCGTTTCTTACAATCTTTATGTCAATAATACACATATAAGGCGACAAAAAAGGACGCACAGCGTCCCTTTTCGTCATTATTCCGTTTTACTGTCTACTATGAGTGCAGGGATATTGTATCTGCCGAAGTCGTCGCGCTGATAGAGCTTTTTCTTATGGTCGTTTACCTCCTCGGCAGTTACCTCCCCCTCGTCAAGAGCAACAAGGAGTGCGTCGTCTGACATTTCCAGTATTGCGTGTATGTCAAGCTCGTCAAGATAGCCCGAGTTGTACATCTTGATGTTGTATCTTGCGATAATAGCTTCGGTGCGTGAGAAACAGAGGATAGCAAACATAATAGTGAACATTATTGAGAAGTGCTTTGCAAACTGCATATCGAACTTGAACTGCTTGATTATCACCATTACAAAGGTCAGTGCAAGAAGCACCATGAACCAGCTTGTGTACAGTCTCAGCTTTGTGAGTCCGTAATTGTCGATGTACATCACCATTTTGCTCATGGCTGTTGCTATGAGTATTATTGTGAATACGCTGATGATAATGCTGTAGAATTTGAGAGCTTTTGTCTTTTCCCTGCCTGCTTTCTTGGAGAAAAGACTCATAAAGCAGAGTACGCCGAGATTTATGAGAGCTACTGCAAAGAGCTCGAAAAAGCCCTGTCTTGCATAGTCGGCATAGGTATAGCCGTCGGGGAGATTGCCTGCAAATGCGGATAGGAAGTAGCTCGCCTGCGAGATGAAAAACAGCACATAAAGTATGCATATGGGAGTTACGGCTGTGTATACGATGAGGTTGCTTATAAAGCGCATATTGTACATAGACTGCTTGCAGCGGTTCTCGTCAAGAGTAGCAAGTCCATTGAGATGAGTATTTGTGTAGAACATACCGAAGAGATACAGTGAACATGGTATAGCCAATCCGAGCTGTAAAATGATGTTCCAGAGCTCCTCGCGGAATACCCTGTCAAATATATTCGTGAGCATACGCTCCATGCCGTCATCTGCTGACATGAGCAGAGCCGCTACTACAGCTGTCAGGGGCACTGTGATAAGAAGTCCGATAACGATGTATTTTGCATTTGAGCCAGCCTTTGAGCTTGAAAGAGAATCCGAAGTTATAGTAGCCTGCTTCTCAAAATTAGAGAAGGGATACTCGAATATAGCCTTGCAGAGAGCAAAGGGCAGGAAGCGCTCAACGGTCTTGTTGTCAGCGCCTACTGAGTATACCAGATACGCGCCTGCTCCGAAAAGGAATATCGCGTCAAGAGACTTGATGAAATTATTGGCGGTTATGGAGAAAACTATGGTAAACAGATAAAGAACTCCCGTCAGCACCTTGTTGAACCTTGAAAATTTGCATTCTTTTTTTCTCAGGTAGATTATTGCCGCGGTAATAATAGCGATGTAAAGTCCCGTTGTGATAAAGCCCATGGCGTGAAACACAACGTATCTCACAAAACAGAACGCCGCTATAAATACGAATACCGAAAGAACTACCTCAGCCTTGGAATATACGGGCTTTTCCTTGACCTTCGGCGTCACGGGCTGGGGTACATAGGGAGTCTGCGCTCCGTTGTAAATGTTGTTGTTCATGATCTTTTACTCCTTTTTTATTTTCTAAAAGCCATTTTAAGCGGATATGGCACTGACAGTAATATTTTTTTAATCCCAATGATGTAATGCTATCAGATAGCCTCCTTTTTCAAGCTCTGTTATCTTCATATCCGTACGGTAATTTACATACTTATAAATTATTTCGCCGTCTCTGCGGCTTTCATCAAGTTTAAGAGCGGCATTTACATTTTCTGCAATGAATCTCTCATAATCATCTGTTTCAAGCTCAAGTCTCTGATTTATCGCAATTAGTATACTTTCATCTGAATATCGTTTCAGTTTAACATTATCATCGACGGTTATATCAAATATCCTCTCCATGAGTGCAGTTCTTTCGGCATTAAAATGCGTATAATGTTTGTCAAAGTATTCCTTTACTAAACAGACTGCTACTATTATCAATATCAGAGAAAGCAGTAGCAGCAATTCCCGAACGATACGCCTAAGCTCATTTTTAAGTTCCTCGCTTTCCTTCATATCAGACACCTGCTATGAGAAAATAGTCTATACCGTACAGCATAAGCAATGCCTGCGCTGTTCTGTATAATGCCATTATCCTGTCTACGGACTTTGGATTGGTCTCGTCCTTGTAGTACAGCCGCCTGAAGCCTATGGGTATCAGGGCTGTGACAAATGCGACGACTCCCGCGATATTGAGCCATTCACTGCCCCCTGCACAGAGCACAGTGCATATGAGGAAATTGAACACGCACAGAGCAATATCTATGCCGTATGTGTATTTGAGTTCACGCTTAACAGTCATTGCCTTTTTCATAACAGCACCACCTTTACTTATTATAAATATATGCATAATAGGTTATGAGCTTGCCACGGTACGGCAGAAGCTCCTTCTGCTCCACCATATCCGTTATTTTCGTCTTTGCTTAATCACGTTTGAATTCCAGTATATCTCCCGGCTGGCAGTCAAGCTCGTCGCATATCCTCTCCAGAGTCGAGAAGCGAACCGCCTTTGCCTTGCCCGTTTTCAGTATGGAAAGATTGGCGGTAGTGATACCCACCTTTTCTGCAAGGTCCTGAGAGGATATCTTTCGCTTTGCCATCATTACATCAAGATTTACTACGATCGGCATGAAAAACACCCCCATTATATCGTAAAGTCGTTTTCTGACTTTATTTCTACTGCCTTTTCAAATACGTTTTTGAGGACTCTCATTATCAGTCCGAACATTACTGCGCACATACCGAAGAATGCGAATATAGTGCTCCACAGACCGAATGCCATGAGAACTGCTCCCACGCCCATGCATATCCACGATATCCACCTGAGACAGGAGGTGTTCTGTGGTATGAATACGTCGTCCCTGCTGATGTTTCTCAGGAGCACATGGAGCTTCCACAGTGCTAAGAGTGCCAGTCCGTCGCAGAGATACAAGGTCACGCACATGGGAATGAACATGGTATCACGGGAAAAAATGCTCTCGGCTTCAAAAGCCATTTCGTATCTGTACCAGTCAGCGATAGTCGGGATAAAGAATGCTACGAAAACAGCCGTAAAAGCCGCCACGACAGTCAGTATCCGCGATAAAAACAGTGATTTATCCTTGTTCCACATAAGCACGAGCTCCTTTTTATAATAATTGCAATTTCCGAAACTTTTTTCTTACTGTGACTATAGTATATCACATAAAATATCATTTGTCAATAGAAAATTATCGTTTTTCAATAATTTTTTTCTGTTTCTCATGGAGGCACAAAAAAGCTCCCGATTAACCGTGATACTCATATAAAAGTTTTATAATTATTATTGAGAGAACCCCTTTTGAAAAAGGGCTCCTCTTACGGAGGACGTCCCCTCTGTCACTGCGTGACATCTCCCCGCACTGCGGGGAGTCACTCTCAAACTCTCTCCCTAAAACTTTCGTTTTGTTTTTTCTCAGATAGGGCGCTTCATAAATAAAAAAATCCTGCAAAATGCAGGAGCGCCCTATCTGAAAAAAAACCAGATAAAAGTCTTTGGAAAGGGGTATGGGGAAGAACCTTTCTTCAGAAAGGTTTCCCCCATAATTAACTATAAGCTTCTATATAAGTATTGCGATTAATCGGGAGCTTTTTACGGGACGCCGTCCCCTGTATTTATACAGTATATCTGTGTATCAGGGCTTCTCGTCCTGACATGGGATCCTTGTTCTTGACGCCGCAGACTATAGCCTCGATAAGCTCGGGCTGCGTCTGTGTAAGAGTCCTGCGGTCAAAAAGTCCGAAGCCGTGCTTGCCGTTGTAGCCGTTGTCCCAGTATACGGGAGTGATACCGTTCTGCGCCGCTGTACCAGCCACAAAGCCGTCGTAGTATGCGCGGTTCTCGGCTATCCTGTCGGGAAACTCATTATGAGTCCTGTCTATACAGCCGAACTCGCCCATAACAACGGGTATGCCCTTGTCTATGTACTTTCTCTTGAGCAGAGAGAACTGAGCCTTGATGTGCTCCTCGTCGCCCCAGTCAGCCATATTGCAGGGATCGGCGTGACTGAGCTTTATTATTTCCTGTCCCTTTTCGCCCCAGAGGTATACCTTTTTCTTGTCGTCGCCGCAGTAGTCCCACGGATCATAGCAGTGAACGGACAGAATGAGCCTGTTCTCGTCGGCAGTATTGCTGCTGTCGTCGGGAAGTCGGAAGCCGTAGCCTCCGCAGGTATAGCTTATATCCGTGTTCCAGCCTGCAACCAGCAGCCAGCGGTGAGTATTGTTGCCACCTGTGCTGCGGACAGTATTCACGAATATCTGCGCGTAGTCGTTGATATTCTCGTAGTATTCGGGTACGGGCTCGTGGTATACGCCGTCAAAGACCTCGTTCATGTTCTCGAAGATGAGGTGCTCGTCATAATCAGCGAAACGCTGGGCTATCTGCCGCCACACTGCCGCATACTTTTCTTTGATAAATTTTTGATTTTCACCGTCGCAAAGAAGCCAGCTGCCATTGATAGTATGGTAGCCGTCGCCGTGGATATTGATAATAACAAAAAGTCCCCTGTTGTAGCAGTAATCCACTACCTCGACAATGCGCTCCAGCCATTCTGTGTCTATTTTGAAGCCGTTGCTGTCGTCAATTTTGTTAAGATAGGAAATAGGTATGCGCACTGTGCCGAAGCCTGCGTCCGCAACAGCGTTTACCATTTCCTGTGAAGCTTTCGGGTTGCCCCAGACTGTCTCGTTAGGCTCTCCGTCGAAGTTGGCTTCGAGAGTGTTTCCGTAATTCCAGCCTGCTCCCATTTTTTCAGCAATATCCGCAGCTGAGACCTTGTAATCCCCATGATATATCTTTCTCATATATAGGTCTCCTCTACTATAATGTTATAATGATTATAACATAAAAAAACGCCCCATTTCAACTGAAATAGGCACAAATGAGATTATATGCAATAAAAAAGCGGCTTTTTTGACCATGGCACTCCGGACGACCTATGGTCGTCCGGAAGTTATCAGTGATTAGTGAATAGTGAGTAGAAAAAGCAGAGTTGTAGCTGCTTCTATAACTCTCAACTCTCAATTCTCAACTCTCAACTTTTAAGCGCAACCGTCTGCGCTTATTCTATAGTCAGTCTTACAGGACAATGGTCGCTGCCCATTACGTCTGTCAGTATCTCGGAGTCCTTAACACGCTCCATAAGACGCTCCGACACCACAAAATAGTCTATACGCCAGCCTGCGTTCTTCTCGCGAGCCTTGAAGCGGTATGACCACCATGAATAAGTAACAGTCTCGGGGTAAAGTCTGCGGAAGGTATCAGCAAAGCCCGCACCGAGAAGCTCCGTGAACTTGCCGCGCTCCTCGTCGGAGAAGCCTGCGTTGCCGCGGTTGGTCTTGGGATTTTTCAGGTCTATCTCGTTGTGAGCTACATTGAGGTCGCCGCAGTAGATAACGGGCTTTTTCTTGTCAAGCTCCGAGAGATAAGCCCTCATGTCGTCCTCGAACTCCATGCGGTAGTCGATACGCTTGAGACCGTCCTGCGCATTGGGAACATAACAGCACACGAAGTAGAAGTCCTCGTACTCGCAGGTGATGACGCGTCCCTCGTCGAGGTGAGTTCCGTTGATGCCGTAGGTCACGTTTATGGGCTCGGTCTTGCTGAAAACAGCCGTTCCCGAGTACCCCTTCTTTATGGCGCTGTGAAAATATATGTGGTAGCCCTCGGGCTTGAAGTCCGCTTGGTCGGGCTGCATTTTTGTTTCCTGTAAGCAGAATATATCAGCGTCCGCAGCCTTGAAGAAGTCCTCAAAGCCCTTTTGCAGACAAGCTCGAAAGCCGTTGACGTTCCATGATATGAGCTTCATTGTTATACCTCCGAAAAAATTTCTCCGCAGCCATACCGACTGCGGAGACTTTCTTATATTATAACATAGAATTTTATAAATAGCAACTTTCTATTGTTCATTTGACTTATTCGCCCTGTATCTCTTCAAAGCTGTCCATGAACTCGTCAATTATGCTCCTGAACTCTGCTCTGTCGCTTTCATTTTTCAGCTTATAGCATGAGAATGTCTTATTTGCAGGAATTATAACTCCCTCACGGTCGATGAGACAATCCTTCACTGTTAAATCAGTCATACCGTGCTCAACCTTTGAACAGGTCTCCCATTCGAGAGCAGCAAGCTTTTCCTTAAAGCTTTCAAAATCACTTTCATTATATTTGTAGAATGTATTTTTAAACTCCGATTCATCGAAAAACTGTGCTTTATCGTCAGGTATATCCTTAAAAGCATTCAGTATATCTTCCTCAGAAACAGCTTCTCCGAAATCCTTTTTTATAAGATGCTTTTTCAGAACAGCATTGAATTCTTCAAGGTCGCTTTCGTTTTTCAGCTTGTAGGTCATACCGCTGCTGAACTGCATATAGCCGTCCTCTGCTGCAACAAAGCCGAAAGAATAGCTGTTTACATCGCCGCTTCTTATAGGCGCTCTTTCCCATTCAAACTCCATGAGCTCATAAGCAAGATCTTCTCTGCCTGTAAGAGTATATTCTTCCTGCCTGTTTTCGTCTGCTATATAATAGTACGCTTTGTCATATGGGTTGTTCTTGAAGCCGTTGCTTATCTCATTTTCAAGCTCCTTATTCGTAACCTTTTCAAACTCTGCAATAGCTTCTTCATCATCTATGAGCATATACAAAATGTCGTTAAAGACTCTTTGACCGTCAATGTAGCTATGGTAAGAAACACGCTCCTCACTTTTTACTTTTTCGGTCAGTCTCAGTTCACCATTATCAAACAGTTCAAAGCTATAGGTAACTCCTTTTGCCTTGTCATCTGTGCCATTGAAAAATATCTTTATGCCTCTCAAAGTAGATGTAAAATCATCAGCCTCTATTCCTTTCGACATATCAAAATGGTCAAGATACTCAAAGATTTTATCCTTGTCGATATTTGATTTGCTGTATATATCGCCGCTGAGGTCTTCCCATAATCTTATTTCAGCACTATAGCAGTCCTTATTAGCTTTCAGCCTGCTGTAAACCGAAGCGTTCTCGTCTGTATTTATATTTGTACTTTCTTCTGTTTTGTTGTTGATACGTGCAAGGTGATATGCTCCGCCGCCAACAGCTCCGCAGACAAGGACGAATGCCGCTGCAAGGGCTGCTGCTCTGCCGAAGCGGTGCTTTGCCGTGATAACGTCAGTACCGCTTACGCTGTCCGCATATTCTGTCGTCTCAACGGGAGCTGAGCTGAGCTTCTGCTGCATACGGCTGCGGAAATCATCTGTACACTTTATCTTTTTAAGAAGGTCGTTATAATCATTAGGTCTCATATACATAGCCCTCCTTTTCAAGCTCTGTTTTCAGTTTCTTTCTTCCGCGCTGCAAAAGCGAGCTGACCGTATTTTCATTCTTTCCCAGAAGCGATGCTATCTCCTTTACTGTGTACTCCTCAAAATAATAGAGGAATATCACCGATGAATACTTTTCGGGGAGCTTTGCTATCATCTCTCTTATCTCGTTGTCTCTCGGCGTAAACTCGCAGCTCAGAGTGCTTGCAAGAGCTTCGTCAAGGGGAGAATTTTTCATCATACGGGCGCTTTTTCTCAGGTTTTTGCAGCGGTTTATGGCTGAACGAAGCAGCCATGCTTTCATGTGCTCATCGGACTCAAAATCCTGCGGTCTTGCATGGAGCGCCAGAAAGACCTCCTGTGTTATGTCCTCTGCCTCGGTATAATTTCCCGTCATGGCAAAGGCGGTCCGCAGAACTGTGTCGCCGAATTTATTGAATGCATACAGCGCTGAATTATCATTCATGGTATTCCTCCTTTCCGTCGGAAGCGTCGCTTCACTAATATATACAATCAAGGAATGGATTTCCGTGCAATTTACGCAAAAATATCATTAACCTATGAATGGGATTTCAAAGGGACTGTGTTCCTTTGGCGGAGTGACTCCCCATAAGATGGGGAGATGTCGCAATGCGACAGAGGGGACGGACCCGATTAGGGGGCCTTGCAAGAGAGGGCGTCCCTTAAATGGGCTGTCGAGGACGCCAGCCCCTACAAATATTTTGTAGGCATAATACACACTGACGGGCGCACACTGTGCGCCCCTACAAATGTTCATTTATAATAAATATTGCGGACTGCCAAAGGCAGTCCCTACAAATAAAACAACAAAGCTCACTGATTATTCAGTGAGCTTGTTTTTATTATTTTACATTCTCGAACAACGCTACGATATCCTCTTCGCCGCGCATTCCTACTGCCTGATTTACTATCTGTCCGTCCTTTAACACCACAAGAAGCGGTATGCTGTCAACTCTGAATGCCGAAGCAAGCTCGGGCTGCTCGTCAACATTGACCTTGCCGACCTTTATCCTGTCTGCATACTTGTCGGCTACCAGCTCCACTATAGGTCCCATTTTCATGCACGGTGAGCACCACATTGCCCAGAAATCAAGAAGCACGGGTGTGTCCTTGTATAAAAGCACTTCTCTCTGGAAGTTTTCCTTTGTGATAACTACTTCTCTCATGTTTTTACCTCCTGTTTATTAAATTTCCTTTGCGTAAAGGCGGTCTGTTCCGCCGCCGTAATTGATTATGTCATGGATATATTCATATCCGTACTTCTCATAAAGTCCGGTATATTCCGTGGGTATATAGCTCCTTGTGAAGCCAAGCTCCCTCGCATATCTGTTGGCGAAGTCTATGAGCTGTCCGCTGATACGGTGTCCCCTTGCGCTCTCCGTGACGAAGATACAGGATATCCACGGGTATATATCAGGCAAAGGGTAATAGTCCGTTTTCATTATGGAAGCCATACCAACTATTTTTCCGTCCTGAACCGCGGCAAACATACACTCCCAGTCTGTGAACTCCCACGACCTGAGCATATCAGTGATGTGCTCCTTTACCTCATGCCATGAGCATTCCTCAACGAATTGCAGGAGCTCCTGAGCAAGCGGAGTGTCTTTATATACCTTGCTTATGGTCAGCATAATCAGTCTTCCAGTGATTTGTAATAGAGCAGACAATGACAGAAGCCCTCAAAATTCGGATCTGCTATCTGGTCGCGGAACTCCTTGCACATACACTTGTTTTCGGGAGTCTTCTGAAGTCTGCACGGACAGTAGCCGTCCTTCATTTTAAGTCCCTCTTTTATTCTGTCAACTACTTCTTTGTCGGGATTGAGCGTAATTTTCATAATCAGTCCCTCCTCGGGATTTTATTTCATAAGCTCCTCTGCAAGTGCCTCTATCTGAGCGATATTCTCAGCCTTTACAGCGGACTTGATAGATACTGTGGTATCTGTCCATGTGATGTTCTTGGACTTCTCAAACATAGCCTTAACGGTCTTTGCAGCAAGAGGAGCCCAGCTTCCGTTCTCGATGATACCGATAGTACGGTTCTGGTAGTTTCTCTCGGTAAGGTCGAGAATGAAGTGCTTCATGAACGGGAATATATCTGCATTATATGTCGTTGTTGCGATAACAAGCTTTCCGTAGCGGAATGCGTCCTCAACTGACTCAGCCATATCCTCTCTTGCAAGGTCTGCAATAGCAACCTTCGGGCAGCCCTTTGCTTCGAGCTTTTCCTTGAGAAGCTCAGCAGCCTTCTTTGTATTGCCGTAAACTGATGTGTAAGCGATGAATATGCCCTCGGACTCAACGCCGTAGCTCGACCATGTGTTGTAAAGTCCAAGATAGTAGCCGAGGTTCTCCTTGAGAACAGGTCCGTGGAGAGGGCAGATAGTCTGGATATCAAGTGCAGCAGCCTTTTTCAGAACGCCCTGAACCTGCATACCGTACTTGCCTACGATACCGAAGTAATAGCGGCGAGCTTCGCAAGCCCAGTCCTCCTCAACATCGAGTGCGCCGAACTTTCCGAATGCGTCAGCCGAGAACAGTACCTTGTCTGTGCTGTCGTATGTGAACATTACCTCAGGCCAGTGAACCATAGGTGCGAACACGAATGAGAGCTCGTGCTTGCCGAGAGAGAGCTTCTCCCCTTCCTTGACTTCAAGCTTGTTTGCGATTGCAAGTCCCTCGAAGAAATTGTCTATCATGCCGAATGTCTTGGAGTTTCCTACGATAGCAGTCTCGGGATACTTTTCAAGGAAGTGCTTGAGGTTAGCAGAGTGGTCGGGCTCCATGTGCTGAACGATAAGATAGTCAGGCTTGCGATCACCGAGGACTTCAGCCACATTGCCGAGCCACTGGTCTGTGAAATTGCCGTCAACTGTATCAAAAACAGCGATCTTGTCGTCAACTATCATATATGAATTATAAGCCATGCCGTTAGGCACGTCGTACTGTCCCTCAAAGAGGTCAAGCTCATGGTCGTTTACTCCGATATAGTAAATATCATTGGTTATTTTATTCATTGGTAATACCTCTTTTCAATTATTTACGGATATTCCGTATTACTTATTAAGTATAACATAAATAAGCATTATTGAATAGTGGCATTTGCAACAAATTTAAAGTTTTTTCTTTTATTATGCCGCACAAAACAAATAATATTCCTGCGCGGATTTGATTATATGAAAATAAACTGCGCATAATATTATCAGAAAAGCTACTTCAAGTAAAGGAGCAATTTCATGTTAAGTTTTCTATTCGGCAGTAGTTCGGCGGGCGGAGTGCCTCCGCTCCCGTCATATGCTATTCATGTAAAGGAGTAATTTCATGTTAAGTTTTCTATTCGGCAGTATGTTTGGTGGAACTTTAGGCGTAATAACAATGTGCCTCTGTACAGCGGCAAAGTGGGGCGACGAACATATTGACAGCCGTTAGCCGTTAGTTGTAGGAGGCGATGCCTTCATCGCCCCGTGCTATTCTATATATATTTAACGGGCGGATAATATCCGCCCCTACGTTGGTTCAATATCATTTATAATGCAATAAGGGCGGCATAAAGCCGCCCTAACTAATCACTATTCACTTGAAACTAATCACTTCTTCTCAGGTACCTTGATGATATCCTTGCGCATATAAGGCTGGAGTGCCTTTGGTATACGGATAGAACCGTCCTCGTTAAGGTTGTTCTCGAGGAATGCGATGAGCATTCTCGGAGGTGCTACAACTGTGTTATTAAGTGTGTGTGCAAAGTACTTGCTGCCGTCAGCAGCCTTTACTCTGATACCGAGACGTCTTGCCTGTGCGTCGCCGAGATTAGAACAGCTACCAACCTCGAAGTACTTCTTCTGACGTGGTGACCATGCTTCAACGTCGATGGACTTTACCTTCAGGTCTGCAAGGTCTCCCGAACAGCACTCAAGAGTACGTACAGGTATATCAAGTGTGCGGAAGAACTCAACTGTATAGCTGTAGAGCTTGTGGAACCAGTCCATAGACTCCTCGGGCTTACATACAACGACCATTTCCTGCTTCTCGAACTGGTGGATACGGTATACGCCGCGCTCCTCGATACCGTGAGCGCCTACCTCCTTACGGAAGCATGGAGAATAGCTTGTGAGAGTCTTTGGAAGCTCCTCCTCGGGAACGATAGTGTCGATGAACTTACCTATCATAGAGTGCTCGGAAGTACCGATGAGGTAAAGATCCTCGCCCTCGATCTTGTACATCATGCCCTCCATTTCAGCGAAGCTCATAACGCCAGTAACGACGTTGCTTCTTATCATGAACGGAGGAATGTAGTATGTGAAGCCCTTGTCTATCATAAAGTCTCTTGCGTAAGAGAGTATGCAGCTCTGGAGCTGTGCAATGTCTCCGCAGAGATAGTAGAAACCGTTGCCGCTTGTCTTACGTGCGCTGTCGATGTCGATACCGTTGAGCTTTTCCATGATATCAACGTGGTAAGGAACCTCAAATGCAGGAACAGCAGGCTCGCCGAATCTCTTGACCTCAACGTTCTCTGTGTCGTCCTTGCCTATCGGTACTGTCTCGTCGATGATATTTGGGATAACGAGCATTATCTCGCGGATATCAGCTTCGAGCTTTACTTCCAGCTGCTCCTTCTCCTCGAGCTCCTTGCCCATTGCAGAGACCTCAGCCTTTACCTTCTCAGCCTCGTCCTTCTGACCGTTCTTCATGAGACCGCCAATCTCTTTGCTCTTTACGTTACGTGTATTTCTCAGATTGTCGCAGGCGAGCTTAGTCTCTCTGTACTGCTTGTCCAGCTCGATGACCTTGTCAACGAGAGGGAGCTTGTCGTCCTGAAACTTCTTCTTGATGTTTTCCTTTACCAGCTCAGGGTTGGTTCTTATAAGCTTAATGTCTATCATATTTATTCTCCTTAGTCCTCTTTTGCAAGCTTTTCTGCCAAAGCTGCGAGGTCATTTTTATCATAAAATTCAAGTATCAGTGCGCCCTTGTTCTTGCCGTAGTCTACCTTGACCTTTCTGCCGAGGCGCTCGTTGAGCGAGAGCTCCATTTCCTTGAAATAATTGTCAATTTTTTTATTTGAAGCACTTGCAGCTGCTTCATCGCTGTGCTCTGCTGACTTCTGTGCAGCCTTCTCTACCTGACGTACTGTAAGTCCGCCGTCAGCCGCTCTCAGAGCCGTTGCAATAAGCATTTCCTCGTCCTCAAAGCCAAGGAGCGCTCTTGCATGACCTGATGAGATATCGCCGTTTTCAAGCATTTTCAGCACTCTCTCGGGAAGTGAAAGAAGTCTTACTGCATTTGCCACAGCAGAACGGGAACGCCCCACCATTTTTGCGACCTTTTCCTGAGTCATGCCGTACTTGTCTATGAGTTCCGCATAGCCTGCCGCTTCTTCAACGGGATTGAGATTCTCACGCTGGAGGTTCTCAATAATAGCTATCTGCATGGTCTCCAAGTCGGAGAGTTCGCGGATATTTACGGGAACTTCGTCAAGTCCTGCCATTCTTGCCGCACGCCATCTTCTCTCGCCTGCTACTATCTGGTAGCCGCCCGTACTGATAGGACGGACAAGTATTGGCTGGAGCATTCCGTGCTCGCGTATAGAATCCGCAAGAGCAGTTATCGCTTCATCGCTGAACGCCTTACGGGGCTGGTCACGATTGGGCTCTATTTCAGATATGCGCAGAGTCTTTTTCACCTGAACTTCGTTACTGTTATCGTCGAACAGCGAGTCAAGACCTGTGCCTAAACCGCCTTTTGCCATATGTTATCCTCATTCGTCAAGACGAACGTTTTCCTTTCTTATGTTTTTTGAAAGAGAAGATCTTTTTCTTTTTCGGGAGCTCTAAGGGTTCGCCAAGCATTTCATGGCAAACAAGCTCATAGGACTCCGAGCCCTTTGACGCTTTATCATAGTACATCACAGGCTTGCCGTGGCTGGGAGCTTCGGAAATACGAACATTTCTCGGTACCTTAGTCTTGAACACCTTATCGGGGAAGTACTTCTCGACCTCTGCTACAACATCGTTTGCAACGTTAAGTCTGCCGTCGAACATTGTGAAGAGTATTCCCTCGATTTCAAGAGCCGGATTATAATTATTTTTAACTATTTTAATAGTGTTCACCAGCTGTGAAAGTCCCTCAAGAGCGTAGAACTCAGCAAGCATAGGTACCATAACGCTGTCGCAGGCAACAAGACCGTTGATAGTTATTGTTCCGAGAGCAGGCGGACAGTCTATAAAAATGTAGTCGAAGTCGTCCTTGCAGGTCAGTATCTGCATTTTCAGCCTGTTGACTCTGTTCTCATACTCAGCAAGCTCAATCTCACAGCCTGCCAGAGCCTCTGTTGCAGGAACTATTGAAACGTTCTGGAACTCTGTCTGAACAGTTGCCTCCTGAATACGAGCCTTTCCTGTGATAACATCATAGGTCGACGCGCTGACGGACTTTTTCTTTATTCCGAAGCCTGTGGTCGTATTACCCTGTGGATCAGCGTCCACACAGAGGACTTTGAAGTCTCTTGAACCGAGATACGCAGCGATATTTATGACCGTTGTGGTTTTTCCTACGCCGCCCTTCTGGTTAGCAACAGCAATTATTTTGCCCATACTATCTTCCTTTCAGATTTACTTTTAATATTATACCACTTTTTTCACGCAATGTAAATATGAAACGAAGATTTTTATAAAAAATGTTTCACATGAAACAATTGTGGAGCAAAAATCACCTCAAAATTTGTTTCACGTGAAACATTTCAGCGTTTATTTCTTTTGAATCGGTATACGAACACGGTATTCTATGTAGTCCTCGTTCTGAATTTTTCGGGAGTCTGCGGAGATTCCTGCCGCCTGCATAGTCTCAACAGCCTTATTAATAGTGTTAACGAACATCTTTACATTCTGAAACACAAGCGAGCGCTTCTTATAGCTCACCTTGTCACGCTGACTGCCGATGAACTCATCAATCAGCTTCTCAGATCGCTCAACATTAAGATTGCTTTTAATTATTTTGCCAAGAATAAATAGTCTGTCCTCGGGACTGCCTAAACGAAGCAAGGCTCTGGCGTGGCGCTCGGTAAGCCCGTATTTTGTTATAAACTCCCGTTCTTTTTCTGTGAGCCGAAGTAATCGCAGCTTATTAGCAATGGTGCTCTGAGCACGTCCAAGCTTTGCCGCAGCATCCTCCTGCGTCATTCCATAGTGTGTAATCAGCTTTTCAATTGCAGAAGCCTCGTCAAAAAAAGATAAGTCCTGCCGCTGAATATTCTCGACCAGCGCAAGAACAGCCGAGTGTCGGTCACTGACCTCATGTACAATACACGGAACAACGCTGAATTGACACATTTTGGCCGCCCTAAGCCTGCGCTCGCCGGCAATCAGTTCGTAGTGATTATCCTTTTTGCGAACCGAAAGCGGCTGAAGAATGCCGTTCTGCGCAATTGACTCCGCAAGGGACGTGATATCGTCAGTAAAATCTGTACGAGGCTGATATGGATTAGGAACGATGTCATCAATGTTGATTTCTACGACTTTGTTGACCAGCTTTTCTTTTGTAAAATTTAAAAATCCTGCCATGATTATGACCTCCGAATTATTTACTGAGATAATCATAGCACCATCGGGAAATATTTTCTATACAAAAAAACCGCAGTTTTTCGAGTAAACAGCGGTTTTAATGACATTATTTAGTTTAATCAAAGCTCTTTCTTCTTTATCTGAGCGCTATTTCTTGGGTATTTTATCGGAGTTTGCGATATTTTCTTAACTGTAATTATCCGACGCTGCTCATCAAATAGACTATAATCGGTAATATCTTCAACTATGCCACCTAAAAGCTGTATCGCATTTGTTCCACGTGAAACATCTTCGCTGGGACCTTTCATGGAAATAAATGAACCTCCAACCTTCACAAAAGGTATACAAAGCTCGCTCAGAGTGCTGAGATTTGCGACTGCACGTGCACAGGAGTAATCATATTTTTCCCTATATTCAGGCATTTTTGAGAAGTCCTCAGCTCTACCGTGAATAAAACCAGCATTGATATCAAGCTTGTCACACAGTTGTTTAAGAAAGTCGATTCGCTTATTCAGACTATCCAAAAGCGTGAGCTTAATATCTGGGCGGAGAATTTTCAGCGGAACAGAGGGAAAACCAGCACCCGTACCAACATCAATAATCGAAGAATCAGACTTAATATCCGCATATTTCAACAGACAAGCCGAGTCGATAAAGTGCTTGCAAAGCACCTCCATAGGCTCGATTATCGCCGTAAGATTGACCTTTTCATTGTACTCAACAAGAAACTGGGCGTAAATGTCGAATTTCTCGTATGCTTCACGTGAAAGCTCAATACCACACTGAGAAAACTTTTCGCAAGATAGTTCAAAATCAGGTAGCATTTTTCTCTCCTTTCTCGTGCATGAGCCATACAGCAAGCATGGACACATCGGCAGGGGAGACTCCCGAAATACGTGAAGCCTGTCCAATTGAAAGTGGTTTTATCTTGTTGAGCTTCTCTACTGCTTCAAGACGAAGCCCGTAAATCAAGCTATAATCGAGGTCAGGCGGTAGCTTCTTGGACTCCATTTTACGCATCTGCTCAATCTGAGCAAGCTGCTTCTGAATGTATCCTTCGTATTTTATCTGAAGCTCGACCTGCTCAGAAACCTCCCAGTCAAGCTCAGGTCTATCAGGATCAAAGGGAGCAAGATCGTTATAATTAATCTGAGGACGGCGAATAAGATCAGTCATCTTACAGCCCGTACCAAGCGCCGAAGTTCCCTTTTCTACGAGAAAATCGTTGAGCTCCTCTGTTGGAGACACATTCAGTTTGGATAAACGCTCAATTTCAAGAGCCGTCTGACGCTCCTTTTCGAGCAGTTTTTCATAACGTTCAGGAGAGATAAGTCCCAATTTATAGCCAATCGGAGTCAATCTCTGGTCGGCATTGTCCTGACGTAGAATAAGCCTGTACTCGCTTCGTGAAGTCATCATTCTGTACGGATCAGCACACCCCTTTGTAACAAGGTCATCGACCAGCGTACCAATGTAAGAGCTCGCTCTATCAAGTATCATGGGCTCTTTTTCCTTGATTTTAAGGGCTGCATTTATGCCAGCAACGATTCCCTGAGCGGCAGCTTCTTCATAACCTGAGCTTCCATTGAACTGTCCTGCCCCGTAAAGTCCCTGTAAATTCTTAAATTCAAGGGTAGGCAGAAGCTGATTAGGGTTGCAGCAGTCATACTCTATTGCGTATGCAGGACGCATGATCTCTACGTCCTCCAGTCCGTCTATTGTTCGCAGAAATGCAAGCTGCACGTCCTCTGGCAGTGACGACGACATTCCCTGCAAATAGTACTCTTCTGTTGATAATCCCATGGGCTCAACAAAAAGCTGATGTCTTGGTTTATCTGAAAATCTTACGATCTTGTCCTCAATGGACGGACAGTATCTCGGACCTACTCCTTCTATTCTTCCTGAGTATAATGGTGATCTGTCAAGGTTTGAAAGTATCACTTCATGTGTTTTACTGTTGGTATATGTGATATAACAGCTTACTTTATTCTCAAGACCTTCTGTTTCTGTTTCAAATGAAAACGGAACGATTTTTTCGTCGCCGTCCTGTCTTTCCATTATATCAAAATTAATACTTCTCTTATTTACACGGCAGGGTGTTCCCGTCTTGAATCTGCGGAGCTCCACTCCGTTTTCTTCAAGACTTTTTGATAAATATTTGCTCGGTAATGCCGAGTCAGGACCGCTTTCATATGAAACTTCGCCAATGTGTATCTTGCCTTTGAGATAAGTTCCCGTAGCAATTATAACTGCTTTCACAGCATATTCAGCTCCGAGAGAAGTTCTCACACCAACGATTTTATTATTTTCAGTTATTATCTCAGCAATTTCTGCCTGCTTCACATAAAGATTTTTCTGATTTTCGCAGACATTTTTCATATAATTATGATACTTCACACGGTCCTCCTGAGCTCGTAAACTATGAACAGCAGGACCTTTTCCGCGATTCAGCATACGGCTCTGGATAAAACATTTATCCGCAGCTTTGCCCATTTCTCCGCCTAATGCGTCGATTTCACGGACCAGATGTCCCTTTGCAGTTCCGCCGATTGACGGATTGCAGGGCATATTTGCTATCTGATCCAGCGATATTGTAAACATAACAGTTTTGCAGCCCAGCCTTGCAGAAGCAAGAGCAGCTTCAACGCCAGCGTGACCTGCGCCAACGACTGCCACGTCAAATTCACCCATTTTATATGTCAAATTTTTCCCTCCTTATGTTTCACATGAAACATTTCACTTGCCAACACAGAAGCGCGAGAACACTTCATCAACGACTGCGTCCGTGACTTTTTCTCCAGTTAGCTGAAGCAGCGACTGCTCAGCTTCATCGAGAGTAATATTTACAGCGTCCAGCATTTCACCAATTTCAAGTGATAAAATAGCACTTTCAATACCTTCAAGAGCCTTGTCGATACATTTTTTCTGACGCTCATTTGCGGCAGTTGCCGTACCAAAATCAGCTTCACCCAGCTTAAAAATCTCCTCGATACAGTCGTGAAGCTGCTCAACACCTGTGCTTTCTTTGGCAGATAAATATACGATATGTTTAATTTTATCTTTAAGAAGTGAAACGTCAAGGACTTGTTCAACGTCATTTTTGTTTATTACAGCAATGGTATTATTTATATTAATTTTATTAATTAAATATAAATCGTCCTCGGTGAGCGGACAACTTCCGTCAAAAACCGCAATGACCAGCTCAGAGGAAGCAATCATTTTCTCAGCCATGTCAACTCCGATACCCTCGATAATGTCATCTGTTTCGTGGATACCTGCTGTGTCAGAAAGTCTCAGCGTGATGTCACCAATGCGGACGGACTCCTCAATAATATCACGGGTAGTGCCTGCAATCTCGGTTACGATACTTCTCTCGCAGCCGCTAAGGCAGTTGAACAGCGTTGACTTGCCCACATTCGGGCGTCCGATAATTGCTGTGGCAACGCCCTCACGGAGAATCCTGCCGCTGTCGTAATTCTTCACCAGCGAGCGGAGCTCCTCACGTATCTCTTTGAGCTCATCAGTGAGAACCTCGGGACGGACCTCGGGGATATCCTCCTCGGGATAGTCAGCCCACGCCGCAAGGTCGCCGAGAATTTTCATCAGCTTATCCGAGCTCTTCTTCGCCTTTTTGTAGGCTGCGCCCTCACGGAGATTCTCCGCCATTTTCATTTCGCGCTCGCCCTTAGCGGAGATTATATCCATGACAGCCTCAGCTTTCATCAGGTCGAGCTTGCCGTTGAGATAAGCCCTCTTGGTGAACTCGCCAGCCTCCGCATTGACAGCTCCGTTAGCCAGAGCCGCGCGGAGAACACGCTTGGTAACATACAGACCACCGTGGCAGGAAAGCTCCGCAATATCTTCGCCTGTGTAGCTGTGGGGAGCTCGGAACACTGTCAGGATACAGTCGTCAAGGCGTTCATCGCCGTCATGAGCGATACCGTAAGCGCAGGTGTAGCCTGCCATATCTGAAACCTTTTTGTCGCCGTAAGGGAAGAATATCTTCTCCGCAACCTGTATGGCGTCCTCGCCCGAAATACGTATAACAGCTATTCCGCCCACTGCATTAGGCGTTGAAACAGCAGCTATAGTTGACATTTTATCACTTCCTAAAAAACAACGGCTTATATGCAATACAATAATGATTATGTGTATCCATTGAGGAGGACCCTTTTGAAAAAGGGTCTCTCCTCAAACTCCTCCCCTAAAACTTTCGTTTTTGTTTATTCCCCGATAGGGCGCTTACAAGAATATAGAATACTTGTAATTTTTAATGCGCCCTATCGGGGAATAAACCAGATAAAAGTCTTTGGAAAGGGGTTCGGGGAAGAACCTTTCCTCAGAAAGGTTTTCCCCGATAAATACGCATAAACTTTTATTTTGTATTACATTTCAAGCCGTTGTTTATAATATAATTAAAGCTCTATCTTACCGTAGAGACCGCCCTGTATCTCGTCCTCAGGCTTTGGTCTCTTATAGTCCTTTTCAAAGCTTGTTGAGAGGTCAACGCTTCTGCGCTCCATGTTTACCTCTCTGTCGCGGTTTCTTCTCTCTCCGCCGCGTCTGTCGTTTCTTCTGCCGCCGTCACGGCGATTATCGCGTCTTCCGCCGCCTCTTCTTGGGTTATTGGAAGAAATGATTATCTTTCTGTAAGGCTCCTCGCCGACTGAACGTGAGGAAACTCCCTCGATATTTGAGATAGCAGAGTGGATAACTCTTCTCTCGTATGGGTTCATTGGCTCGAGTGGCTGTGAACGTCCTGTTCTGAGAACAGACTTAGCGACCTTAGCTGCCAGCTGCTCAAGAGTTTCCTTTCTCTTGCTTCTGTAGCCAAGGCAGTCAATTGTAATTCTGTAGTAGTCCTTGTCGCCCTTGTTAGCGATGATAGAGCAGAGGTACTGGATAGCGTCAAGAGTCTCGCCGCGTCTGCCGATGATAGTACCGTTGTTGTTGCTCTCAATATTGATAACAGCGCCTGTCTCGTTCTGATAAACCTTGAACTCAACGTCAACGTCCATAGCTCTGAGAATGCTTGTGATGTAGTCCTTAGCAAGCTTTACCTTTGGATTTACAAGGGACTCATCCTCGATAAGTGTGAAGTTATCAAGTGAGTAAGCCTCTTCGTCGTCAACAGCCTCAGCAGGATTCTCAACAGCTTCAGCAGCTGTTTCATTCTTTGCCTCGGCAGCCTTTGGCTCTGCCTTTGTTTCAGTAGTTACAACAGGCTTTGGCTCTGCCACAGTCTTTGTTGCAGGCTCTTCAGCCTTAGGTGCGGGAGCAGTTGTTACAGGAGCCTTGGGAGCTTCAGCAGCTGCCTTTGGTGCAGCAGCAGGTGCAGCGTCTGCAACTGTAGCCTTTACCTTGGCTTCCTTTGAACCGATACCAAAAAGTCCCTTTTTGCCTTCATCGAGGATCTCAAACTTGATCTCACTGATACTTTTTCCGAATTTCTTAGCTGCCAGCTCTTTTGCCTCTTCGATTGATCTTGCTGTGAAAATTTCAGTCATACTTATACCTCCCTGAGGAATCAATCCTCATCATCGTTATCCTCGTAAGAATCGCCGTATTTTTCAGCCATGCGCTTTCTTGCTTCTTTAAGCTTGTCGCGGTTGGCTTTGTTCTGCTCCGAGCGTGAAACGCCGTTTGCCTTGCCTGATGATGAACCGCCGTTCTGCTGCTGTTCGAGAGCAGCCTGCTGCTCCATCATTTTCTGCATGAATGATTTCTTATTCGGATGTTTTTCTGCGTATATTCTTGCTTTTTCTTTTTCCTTTTCATTTATGACCTTAGTACGCTCGGGAGTAAAGTAGCAGTTAAGCGCAAAGGTAATGATGAATGAAAAGATTGATGACCATATCCAGTAGAAGCCTACACCTGCAGGCACCTGAAATGCGAACCAGATAGAAAGGAGAGGAAGTCCGTACATCATAACTGACATACAGCCCTGACCTGCCTGCTGCATACTTGGATTAGTTCTCTTCTGATGTATCTGGCTGTAAACAGATACGAGGAGCTGTGAAAGACCTGCAAGGAAGGGGATAGCCGCAAGTATTACAGCTTCCTTAGTCCATGAATCAGGGTGGATAGTAGGTGTTTTGCCGAGATTAGCACCGAAAAGAGTGAATCTCTCGTTGAACTCAGAGACCTTTGAGAAGAATTTCTCACCGAGAGATAGGTACTTGTCGCCGTTGTCTCTGAGGTGCTCCATAGTCATGAGCTCACATCTGAGGTTTCTGGTATCAACACCTGCAATCCCGCAAGCTTCATCAATGATATTCTTTGAAATATCAAGGATATGTGTCACAGGCTTATAAATAACGTCAATAACGCCGAAGAGGAGGAACATCTGGATAAATGCAGGTAAACATGAGCCCATGGGGTTCACGCCCTCCTGCTGATACAGCTTCTGCTGTTCTTCCTGTAATCTCTGCGGATTATTGGCGAAACTTTTCTTGAGTTTTTCCAGCTTCGGGTTAAGAAGCTGCATTCTTGCCGCGCCCTTCTGTGTCTTGTAGTTGACAGGCAGCAGCAATATTTTTGTGATTACCGTAAACAGAATGATAGCTACGGCATAGTTATTGCAAAACGAGTAAATAAGTCTCATCAGATAGCCGAAAGGCACACCGATAATATCATAAAGTGCGTTCAATATTAATCCCTCTTAATTCATTTTGTTGTCATCTTCCGAATAATCAGGATCCACATAATCGTACTTCCTGACTCTGAAAGTGAATTTTTCGGGGACGTGGTCTATACCGCCCATTGACCATGGGTTGCAGCGGAGTATCCTCCACACGGCAAGAGCCGAGCCCCTTATTGCACCAAAGCGCTCAACAGCTTTCAATGCATAAGTGCTGCAAGTAGGATAATACTTGCACTTAGGGGGAAAAAGGGGAGATATCAGCTTCCTGTAGAATTTGATAAGCCCCAGAACAATATATTTCATACACGCTTATTCTTGTTATCGAAGCTCCTGAACATCTTATTGATATCATTTACTCCGTACTTGTCCATATAGCCGCAGTATTCGTCTGATTTTATACTGCAGATAGCAGTTCTTGCCACTATTACGATATCCATTCCCACGGGGAGATTCACCTCGGCGTTCCGATAGGCAAGGCGGATAAGTCTCTTGGCTCTGTTGCGGCAGACGGCATTGCCCACTTTTTTTCCTGCGGTTATACCGAGGCGGTTAAAGGGCTTTCCGTTTGGTCTGACATATATGACCGAGTATTTTGAAGCGGCATACCTGCCCTTTTTATAGAGGGCGAGGAAGTCCTTATTATCGTTCAATATTTCCGTATAAAGCATAATTGCACCTGCATATAGCCGTCCTAACAAAAAAGACCACAAAATAAAGATTTTGTGGTCAGCCTCGTCAGTGAGTTAATCTTGCTCTGCCCTTAGATCTTCTACGAGCTAAAACCTTTCTGCCGTTCTTAGTAGCCATTCTCTTCATGAAGCCGTGCTCCTTCTTTCTGTGGAGC